>FLNX01003620.1_pt1 | contig 48589 bp, 45 predicted proteins | sample 1140341 | NCBI WGS metagenome assembly FLNX01 (sample SAMEA3878208, study PRJEB12797) | bioreactor metagenome | biome: Moose rumen | place: Sweden | collected 2011-10
GTCTCGTCCTCGACATATACCATGCCGCCCTGTATCTTCTTCACTACCCCGCCGCCCACGGCGTTGAGGAACTTCACTTTGTCGCCTACTTTGAATTCTGACATATCTTATACTTTTTCCTTTTAACGGCAAATTAAACGAATTATACGAAGTTACGCAAGTCAATTGCATGCGAATTACTCGAAGCTACGCAATTCTATTGACTGCGCAATCCTTCGAGTAATTCGCATATAATTCAAATACAGCGTAGCTTCGTAAAATACGTAAAATTCGCCGTTCATATTATTTAAATTATTTCGTCGGCCAGTGCGGCGAAGTCGATGCCGTCGAAGTTGCCGCTACTCATCATCAGCAGGTTGATTGCGTTATTGTGTGATTGCGTTATTGTGTCATTGGCTGGCGCGTCAGCACTCACGCATTTACTCATTGACGCAATCACACATTCCACCAGTTTCTTGCTGTCGGTGAAGACCTCCACATTGCCACCGAAAGCCTTCTTCACCTCCTCGGGGTCCAGCGGCGGCAGCTTCTTTAGCTGCAGGGCATGCTGGCTGAAGTAGACGCAGCGCACATCGGCCTCGTCCATCGAGTGGGCGTACTGTTGCAGGAACTCCTGCGTCAGCGAGCTGAAGGTGTGCAGCTCCATGCAGGCCACCAGCTGTCGGTCAGGGTACTGCTCGCGCATGGCGTGGATGGTGGCGCGGAGCTTGGAGGGGGCATGGGCGAAGTCCTTGTAGACGGCGCAGGTGTCGTTGCTCTTCACCAGCTCCAAGCGCTTCGAGGCGCCCTCGAAAGTGCTAATCGCCTCGTCGAACTGCTCGTCGGTGACAGTCGCGACCGAATGGGAGCAACTGCTTAAATAAGCCCCTACCTGCCGGCAGGCCAGCCGCGCGGCGGTGAGATTGAGCAGGTTGTGGTGGCCGAAGACTTTCAAGGGAGTTCTCGGAGAGCTCGGAGAGCTCGGAGAACTCAAAGAACTCAAAGAACTCGGAGAACTCGGAGAACTCGGAGAACTCGGAGTAATCAGATAGGTCACGCCATCCGCCACCTCATGTTCGGGGCAGACATACGGCAGTTTATGTATGTCCGTGCGCCGGTTCTCGGTGGCCACACGATGCACCTCCTTGTCCTCGTCGCAATATATGAGAGCGCCATTGGGTTCAATCAAGTCGATAAACTTGCCGAACTGCTCGCGGTAGATGTCGAACGTTGGGAAGACGTTGATGTGGTCCCACTCGATGCCGGTGATGATGGCTACGTTGGGGTGGTAGAGGTGGAACTTCGGTCGACGGTCGATGGGCGAGGTGAGGTATTCGTCGCCCTCGATGACCATCACCTTGGCGGTATCCGAAAGGCGCACCATCACCTCGAAGCCCTTCAGCTGCGCACCCACCATATAGTCGGCCTCTATGCCGCAATGGGCCAGCACGTGCAGTATCATCGCCGTGGTGGTTGTCTTGCCGTGCGAGCCGCCGACGACGATGCGCAGCTTGTCTTTGCTCTGTTCGTACAGATATTCAGGGTAGCTGTATATCTTCAATCCCAGCTCTTGCGCCTTGAGCAGCTCGGGATTGTCAATACGTGCGTGCATGCCCAGCACCACGGCGTCGAGGTCGGGCGTCACACGCTCGGGGTGCCAGCCGAACTCCTTCGGCAGCAGGCCGTACTTCTCCAACCGGCTCTTCGCGGGGTCGAATATCTCGTCGTCGCTACCGGTGACGACGACATCCTTCTGGCAGAGGGCGATGGCCAGGTTGTGCATCGCCGACCCGCCAATAGCAATAAAATGTACTCGCATTTATTATTGATATCAATTTTATACCTGGGTACCGTATCCACAATACACCATACCTACAATATCATCTGTCACCACATTGCCTGTCGACGGGGGCCTTACCCTGACGTCTGCACCCGTCAGCAGACAGCGTGCCTTGTCGAGGGCAGCAAGGTCGAGTGCATCGGACGCCAATTGGACATCACGGATATGGCCGTTTTCCACACTCACCGACATCTCTACCCCACCCCACGCAAACTGTGCACTGCGCCAAGCGGCAAAGTCACGCCAGCGTGCATACAGCCACTCGTCGGAAGCAAACTCGTCGTACAGACGTCTCACTTCGGGGAGCGCCGCAATGTCGGCAAACGAAGGTGTCTCGTTACATGTTGCAAATTCAGCGTATTCACGGACAAAGGCATCGCGCAGACGAGGCACAAGGTCGTCGGCCGTGACTGCCGGATTCAACTCCGACAGGTTGACGACACGACTACGCACCGAACTGACACCATGACGCTGAAGTTTGGCAGGCCTGGGATGCAGGTAACGCTGCATGTCATCCATGTTGCCTCCTATGAGTATGGTCCCGTGATGAAGGTCGTTGCAGACACCCTTGCTGAAAGCATTGCCCGAGAACTTCGCATACACCGAAGGGGCACCGCATTCCACAAGAATGTCGTTGCGTCCCGAGAGGGTGGTATGGAGACCGTAGCTTTCGACAGCACGTTGCACAACAGCAAACTGGCGTTGCTGGTCGTACAGGCTTTTTGGTGCCACAAACGAGAAGTTCAGGTTGCCGTCGTCGTGATAGACAGCGCCGCCGCCTGTGCGCCGCCGCATCAGGAAGCCTCCGTCAGCCAGCAATGCATCGAGGTCGACCTCGCTGTATGGATTCTGGTTTTGCCCTATGACGACAGTGCGACGGTTTCGCCAAAGATACAACACAACACCGTCGGCATGCCCGACAAGCCATTGCTCGACAGCTATGTTCCAGTAGGGGTTGGTCCGATCGGAAACAACGAAGTGCATAAACCTAAATATTAAAGGAGTTAGAACCTATAGCTCAGCGTGAGGTAGTTGGGAGCCTGCGACAAGTGGTAGTCGCGGTGGGCAAAACTGAACTCGAAACGTTTGGTACGAAGTCCGACACCGAATGAGAATCCACTGAGGTTGAACGCATCGACACCACGCATCTCGGCATTTTGACGATAACTGTATCCTACACGTGCAAACAACGACCGTCCCAAGCTGATCTCGACACCCAGCAGCGTGTGACGCAACAGGTTGTCCAATGTCCCCTCCAGCCAGTTCTCGCCACTGACCTCGCCGGTAAACGGATCGACAACAGTCGTAGGATTGAACGGATCGTCGTAGCGCAAGTCCCAACGCTGCAATTCGGTGGCTGCAAAATAGAACCGAAACGGTGCACCGACAAGTTTATAGCTCATGGCGGCAGACAGCTCGAACGGCAACCGTTCGACAGTGCCGTCGAAGGTGAGCAGCTGAGCTCCGATATTGCGTCCCACGACAGACGCCGTGAAACGGCGATTGTTGCTGGTAAAGCTTCCGGCGACGTCAAAAACTGCGGCAATGGCAGTGTATGACGCATATTGCGACAGCACCGGCTTGAAGTTGACGCCTACACTGAAACAAGAGTCGAGCCACACCCCCCATCCGACACTCAAGACATAGTCCGATGCCGTGAAGCGTCCCAACTCGTTCTCCTCTTCATCGTATTCGGTAAAACTGCCGTAGTTGTTGAAATGAAACGAGAAAACAAACGTGCCGAGACGTTTGGTGTTGTGACCATACGACAACAAGCCGCGGCCGCCACCAAACAGGCTCACATACGACAGCATGCCTGTGCCACCCATCCCCTTGACGATAAGCGACGGGTTGTCGATGCCGACAGACAGGTCGACATCATATATCGGCAGGTAGTCGAAGCCAAGTCCGGCTGTACGTCCCGCATTACTCATGTCGAGTATCGTGAGGGTGTTCAGCCCTGCAACCTGGGCCTGGGATAAATTGAAAATTGAAAATTGAAAATTGAAAATTATGGCGCATAGCAATACACGCCATAATTTTCTGTCGCCTATAATACTTTCAATTTTCAACTTTCAATTCTTCTTGTTGCGCTCGTGACGCATCAGGTGGCTGGGCTCGAGAGCCATGCGGTCGGTCTCGAGCAGCGAGGCGACACCTTCGTCGACACGACGCTTCTGCTCGCAGGCCTCGCAGTGGCATTCCTCGTGGTATTCGCGCGGCTCGGTGTAAGTGGTGATGACACCCTCGAAGTTGCGAAGGATGACCTTGTCGGGACTCTGCGAGATGACGTACTGCGGCATGACGGGTGTCTTGCCGCCACCGCCGGGGGCGTCGACCACGAAGGTAGGCACGGCATAACCGCTCGTGTGACCACGCAGGTTCTCTATAATCTCGATACCCTTGCTCACCGGTGTGCGGAAATGCTCCAGTCCCATCGACAGGTCGCACTGGTAGATGTAGTACGGACGCACGCGGTTGCGCACCAGCTCGTGCATCAGTTTCTTCATCACATGCACACAGTCGTTCACGCCGCGCAGCAGCACCGTCTGGTTGCCCAGCGGTATGCCCGCGTTGGCCAAGCGCGCAAGCGCCTCCTCAGCCTCCGTGGTGAACTCGTTGGGGTGGTTGAAATGGGTGTTGAGCCAGATGGGATGGTATTTCTTCAGCATGTCGCATAGTTCGGGGGTGATACGTTGAGGGCAGACCACCGGCGTGCGGCTGCCGAGGCGCACAATCTCCACATGCGGAATGGCACGCAGACGCTGTATGATATACTCCAGTTTCTTGTCGCTGACCATCAGGCAGTCGCCGCCGCTGAGCAGCACGTCGCGCACCTGAGGCGTCTTCTCGATATAGGCCAGACACTTCTCGATGCGCTCGCTGGGGCTCTCGTCGTCCTTCTGACCGGCAAAACGACGACGCGTGCAGTGGCGGCAGTACATGGAGCACATGTCGGTGATGAGGAACAGCACACGGTCCGGATAGCGGTGTGTCAGGCCAGGTGCCGGCGAGTCCTCGTCCTCGTGCAGCGGGTCGTTGAGGTCGGCCGGTGCGATGTTGCACTCTGCGCCGGCGGGGATAGCCTGACGGCGGATGGGATCGTAGGGGTCGTTAGGGTCGATAAGGCTCAGATAGTAAGGCGTGATGGCCATACGGAATTTGGCCAAAGCCTTCTTGATGCCCTCGGCCTCGTCGGCATCAAAAGTGAAGTACCTGCTCAGTTCTTCATAAGTCTCTATACGGTTTTTCACCTGCCATTTCCAGTCGTTCCACTGTTCGTCGGTAACGTTCGGGAAAAGTTCTTTTCTACGGTTGACTTTCATGCTGTTAAATATTATTTGTTTCTATATTTCATTATCTGTCAACAAGCTGCACCCTGCCATGTGCAAGGAACGCAATGTTCTGCGAGACTGCAAATATACAACAAAAAATCAAATTACCAATCGTCGTAGCAAGTTTTTTATAAACAACAATCGGTGCACATGCAATAAAACGGCATGCCGTCGCGTTAATACATAGAAAAAAGACGAATACTTAATGACACAGTACCGTATGATGACCATCGAGAAAGCGTTGCTGAACCGCACCGCCCTTCTTGTGGGCGACAACGCCATGGAACACATTGCCGCGGCCCGCGTCATCATATTCGGCGTTGGCGGCGTTGGTTCCTGGTGTGCCGAGAGTCTTGTGCGCAGCGGCGTACGTCGTCTGACCATCGTCGACTCCGACCGTGTGTGCATCACCAACGTCAACCGGCAGGCCATGGCCACCACGCGAACCGTTGGTCGTGTAAAGGTAGAAGCATTGAAAGAACGCCTGCTCGACATCAACCCCTGTGCCGAGATCGACGCTGTGCAAGAGATATTCTGCGCCGACACCGCCGACACGTTCCATCTCGAAGACTTCGACTACATCGTCGACGCTATCGACAGCCTTAAAGACAAACTGGAGCTGATAGTACGAGCCACCGACAAAAGCCTCGTGCGACCCAAGCTCTACTCCTCTATGGGTGCCGCCCTGAAGATGGATCCCACCCAGGTGCACGTCAGCGAGTTCTGGCAAGTCGACGGTTGCCCACTGGCAGCAATGTTGCGACGCAGGATGCGTCGGCAAAAACGTTTCCCCGGCCGCAAGTTCCAATGTGTGTGGAGCCCCGAAGTGTTGCCCAACATGGGACAGGCACGCACCTGCGGCACCAACGCATGCATGTGTCCAAAGGCATCTGCCGGTGACGGTCGTGCCGACCTGCTGAATCACGAGTGGTGTACATCCAAAGCCCAAATCAACGGAACCACAGCACACATCACAGCCATCTTCGGCTTCACACTCGCAGGATTGATAATACAAAAACTATGCAAGTAGGTGCCTAGGCGTAGAGTTCCTCGAAGAGGTTTCGTATAGGCTCGCTTTCGCGAAGTATGTTGAGCGTAAGCTCGGCATGGCCGCGGGCATAACCATTGCCCACTATAAGGTTTATGTCCTTGCCCACACCCTCTGCACCAAGTGCGGCACGCGTAAAGCTGGTGGCCATGCTGAAGAAGTAGACACAGCCACGCCCCTTGGTAATGAGTATGGAGGTCATCTCGGTATTGGGCACGTTGACGTTGTTGATGGTGACGTCGGTGCCGCGACCGCCGGTGATGGCCATCACCTTGTTGTAGACGTCCATGACATTGGTGGCGTCGGCCACAACGATATCGGTAGCCAGGCCCATGTCCTTGATGCGCTGGGCGTTCTTCTCGCTGTATTCCACCACTATCACCTTGCCGTAGGGGCCGACATTCTGCATAGCCTGATAGCAACACAGTATACCGCTCTTGCCGCCGCCGCCGATGAGGCACACTATGTCGCCCTCGGTGACGAGACGGTCCACCTGCGCCGGAGCACCGGCCACGTCGAGGGCCGCCAGCGCCAGCCGCTCGGGCAGGTCGTCGGGCAGAACGGCGAAAAGGCCACTCTCGAAGAGGATGGCCTGCGCCTCCACGTCCACCTGGTCGTGCTGCGGGTCGAGGTTCTTTATCCGCTTTATCTTCAACGGCGTCAACGATAGCGAGACCAACGTCGCCACACGGTCGCCGACCTTCACGCGGGTGCTGCCAGCGAACTTGGGACCAATCTCACGCACCGTACCGATAAGCATACCGCCGCTGCCAGTGACGGGGTTCTGCATCTTGCCACGCTCGTCGACGATGCTCATAATCATCTTCTTCATCTGCTCGGCGTCGTCGCTGCAAGCATGACGAATCTGGGTGTAGCTGGCCGAGTCGATATTCAACGTGCTGACGTCGATAAGCATCTCGTTGTCGTATATCTCCATCGTGTTGTCCAGCTTCTGAGCCGGCTGAGGCAGCGTCCCCAGCGGTTCGATGACACGATGTGTGCCGTAGCGGTTTCCGTTAAGTCTCATAATCCTGTTTCTCCTTTACCAGAGGATAAAGAGCTGAAAAGTATAATTTGTTTATTGCTATTATGAATACGCGAAATATTTATAGGTCATCTCTATTCCCCATGCCAACCACTGCGGCTCGTGCGGGGTTGTTCGCGAATGCTTCAGGGGAACCAAGGATTAAGGTTTAAGGATTGTCGGAGCGTCACGCCGATGTGGCCATGTCTCGCAACCCTTAAACCTTAAGTCCGAAACCTCAAACCTGAAACTAGGCGTAGAGTTCCTCGAATATCTTGCGCAGCTTCGGGCACTCGCGGAGCTCTTGCAGCGTGAACTCGGCATGGCCTTTGGTATAGCCGTTGCCCATAATCATGTTCACATCGCTGCCGATACCCTCGGCACCGAGGCTGGCCTTGGTGAAGCTGGTGGCCATCGAGAAGAAGTATACAACACCGTCGTCCTTGGTGCAGAGCACGGCGGTCATCTCCTGGTCGGGCACATTGACGCAGTTGATGGTGACGTCGGCCATCTTGCCGTTGGTGAGACGTTCGACGAGCTCGTAGACCTGCACGGGGGTCATGCCGGCAGCGCTCTCGACGATGTCGCAGAAGCCGAGGTCCTTGATGCGCTGGGTGCTTTTGGGGCTGTTGGCGATGCCAATCACCTTGCCGGTGACACCGACACGCTTCTTGGCCTCGTAGCAGCAGAGCATGCCACTCTTGCCACCGGCACCGAGGATGACCACCGTCTGTCCATACTGGCACAACTTGGCTGTCTGGGCGGGAGCACCGGCCACGTCGAGAGCGCTGAGAGCCAGTTTCTCGGGCATGTCGGTCGGAATCTTGGCATAGATACCGCTCTCGAAGAGGATAGCCTTACCCTTGATGTCGACCTGGTCTACATCGGGACGTATCTCAAGTATCTCGTCGATGCGTAGCGGAGTCAGCGAAAGGCTGACGAGGGTGGCAATACGGTCACCCTCTTTCAGGTCAATCTTGCCTTTCAGAGCGTCACCGATCTTCTCGACCTTGCCCAGAAGCATACCGCCCGAACCGGTACGACGGTTACGATGCTTGCCCTGAAGCTCGACATTAAGGAACATCTCTTTCTTCACTTCCTCCATAATCTTCTCCTGCGAGGCACCTTCGCCAGCCTGCTGCTTGGCATAATTGTGGATGTCGGTGAAAGAAGCGGAATCGATGTTCAGGGTCTGCACATCGATGAGGATCTCGTTGTCGTAGATCTCATCCATGTTGTTGTCAAGCTTGTTGGCGGGCTGAGGGAGAACACCCTTCGGCTCGATGACACGGTGGGTACCGTACTTGTTGCCTTTTTTCTGCATAATGTTGGTTTATTTTATTGATTAATAATTTGTTTATTTATATTTGACACTTTTATTAAACGAGCAAAGATACAAATAAAACGCCACATGGCCAAATTTTTTTTGTACCGCCACACTGAATGTTTAACCCAAATCGGTCATTATACCGACTGGTTCGTCATAATATCCCTTTTATATGTCTATTCATGCCATATCAGCATTTCTTTCGGCATCTTGAGATGTGTCATATATATATATAATGACAGGCAAGGCGACGGCTGTTGATAACTTTATTTAAAATATATTGTCCGCGTACACAGGAAAATGTGTATCTTTGCACAAAATATGGCATACCATAGATTGGCGCAACCATCATAAAATCATGCGTATAGAATGCACATACGAGGTTTCGATGACCGGTGGATGGTCGCCGGATGAACTACGTGCCCTGCTGTGTGGGGCGAGACGTATAGTGCTTGTGGCACACACCAACGCCGACGGCGATGCAGTAGGGTCGCTCACGGGTCTCTACGCCGTGCTGCGCGACGTGACGACGGCCAAAGTGGTACCCATGCTGCCCGACGGATGTCCCGAGGACTTGACTTGGCTACCCAACACCACATCTATCGTCGACTGTCAACGTAACGCCACATATGCCAAGCAACTAGTGTCCGAAGCCGACCTCGTTATTGCAACCGACCTCAACGGATTCGACCGAACTGGAGCCATGTCCAAGGATTTCATGGTGTCGAACGCCCGCAAGATACTCATCGACCACCATGTAGGGCCACACCGTGACGAGTTTGACATAGTGGTGTCGGACGACGGCATCTCCAGTGCCAGCGAGCTGGTTTATTGGACGTTGCGGCAGACCTTCGGTCGCAACGCCGTCGGCAAGGAAGCCGCCACCTGTTTCTACACGGGTATATGCACCGACACGGGCACATTCAGCTACAGCAACACGCGCCAAAGCGTCTATCTGGCTACCGCCGAGCTGCTGACACACGACATCGACCCAATGGCTATCAACAGAAACATCAAGAATGTGTTTTCCACTGCACGCCTACAGTTCTTCGGCCATGCCATGAGCCGGCTGATGACCGTCTACCCCGACCGAAGACTGGCCCTGCTAGTCATCAGCCTCGACGACATGAGGCAATATGGTGTCGAAAGTGCCGAACTGACGGGTCTCGTCAATGAGGTGATGCGCCTACGCGACATCGACTGTGCCGTGCTGATACGCGAAGAGGACGATGCGGTCCGTCTGTCGCTGCGTTCCAAAAAAGACACCGACGTCAACCTGCTGGCACGCGAGTTGTTCGATGGTGGCGGACATGAACGTGCAGCAGGCGCCACAAGCCATGTCGGGTTGCAGGAGACGGTGGCTATCGTGAAACGAAAATTCGGAGTGCAATGAAACGTCTGGCCATCATCATTCTGTTTGCCGCCGCCATGACAGCCTGTCGGGAGGTGCCTGTTGTCGAAGTGGAGACAGGTCGCACCGACACGCTACAAGAGCGCAACGCCACTGCCAACCGCTATCTGTCGCAAGGCGAGGAGTCGCAGATTTCGGCATACATCGAACGTCGCGGATGGCAGATGCAACGTCTGACGGGCGGCACACGTGTGATGGAGACACGCCGCGGCACCGGAGGACGCATCGACTATGAGGACACCGTGGTGGTGGAATACGACCTTGCAGCCTTGAACGGTGCTGTCATATACAACGGCGTGATCGACACTGTTGTTGCAGGACATCTGGAGCCGACACGCGGCCTCGACGCAGCACTGCGCACCCTGAGCCGCGACAGCGAAGCGGTGGTGATAGTGCCGTCGGGACAAGCCTACGGTGTGGTAGGCGACGGCGACCGCGTACCCACTCGTGCAATTCTGGTATACAAGTTGAAAGTCAAATAAAAACAATACAATAAAATACAAAATCACATGAAAAGGAATCTGACATTGGCCACCATCGTTGTGGCCGGAGCAGCGATGCTGGCCAGCTGCGGCAGCAAGGACTTCAAGACCACCCCCAGCGGCTTGCATTACAAATTCGAGAAACAGGACAAGAGTGCCCAGCAGGTACAGGACGGCGATGTGCTCGTCGGCGAGATGACGATGCGCTTCGACACCATCGAGACGTTCAGCAACGTCGGTCATGCCGACCGCATACTACAGGCTCAACGCACCTTCGACGGCGACCTCTACGAAGGTCTTCTGATGATGCACATCGGCGACAAGGCCACCTTTGCTATCGAGGCCGACTCGCTGGCCAAATTCCTGCAGGTGGACCAGATGCCACCCTACTACAAGCCCGGCACCGGCCAGCGTATCTACTACGAGGTGAACCTGCAGGACATCGTCACGAAGGACGAGATAATGCAGGAGCAGAGCAACTTCATGCAGGAGATGCAGGAACGCCGCGACAGCGAACCTGATGCCATTGCAAAATACATATCCGACAACAACATCAAGGTGAAGCCCACAGCCGACGGCCTGTATGTCATCGTCAAGAAGAAAGGCAACGGTGCCAAGGTGGCTACCGGCAAGGAGGTGGCCATCAACTACACCGGACGCCTGCTCGACGGCACTATGTTCGACTCCAGCGTCGAGGGCGACGCTCGTCAGGGTGGCATCTACGACCCTCGCCGCGAACCCTACGAGCCACTGAAATACACCGTCGGTCAGATGGGTCTGATCCGTGGTTGGGAAGAGGGCGTCATGGGACAGCCCGCCGGCACCATCCTGCAACTTGTCATCCCGTCCGATATGGCCTACGGCTCGCAGGGCGCCGGCCGTCTGATACCGCCCTTCTCGCCTCTGGTGTTCGACCTTGAAATAGTCAGCGTGAAATGAAGGACATAGTCATTTCCGGTGCTCCTGGAGCCGGCAAAGGGACCCAGAGCGACTTCATCGTCGAACATTTCGGACTGACGCACGTGTCGACGGGCGACCTGCTGCGCAAAGAGATTGCCGAACGCACCGAGTTGGGCATGCGCATCAAAGCCATCATGGACGAAGGACGACTGGTCAGCGACGATATCGTGGTCGAGATGATGGACCGCGCCATAGCCGCCGACACCAATGGCATGCTTTTCGACGGCTTCCCCCGCACGGTGGCACAGGCCGAGGAGCTCGACCGGCTGCTGGCCAAGCACAACCGCGAGCTGACCTGCATGGTGCAGCTCGAAGTACCACGCGAGGAGCTGATACGCCGCCTGCTCGAACGAGCCAAGATACAAGGCCGTGCCGACGACAACGAACAGACCATAGCCAACCGCCTCGACGAATACAACAGCAAGACCCTGCCCGTGGCCGAATACTACGCCCGTCAAGGCAAGCAACGCATCATTGACGGCCTCGGCACCATCGACGACATCGCCGCCCGCGTGCGCACAGCCATAGGCTGAACACCAAGTGCCACCGCCAGAGACGGCGACGGCACTTCCAAACGACAAGACAACCATCACATGACCAGCAACTTTGTAGACTACGTAAAGATACTGGTGCGTTCTGGCAAGGGCGGTGCCGGATCGGCACACCTGCTGCGTGTGAAATACAACGCCAAAGCCGGTCCCGACGGCGGCGACGGCGGCCGCGGCGGCCATGTGATACTGCGTGGCGCCACACAGCGCTGGACGCTGCTGCACCTAAAGTACACCAAGCACGTCTTTGCCGAGAACGGCGCCAACGGCGGCGAGAACCTCTGCACCGGTCGCACCGGACAAGATCAGATTCTCGAGGTGCCGCTGGGATGCGTATGCCGCGATGCCGACACGGGAGAGATGCTGGGCGAAGTGACCGAAGAGGGGCAGGAGCTCATCATCGCTCGCGGAGGCCGCGGAGGGTTGGGCAACGACCACTTCAAGAGCGCCACCAACCAGACACCACGATATGCACAACCCGGCGAGCCTGCCGTGGAGCGATGGGTTGTCATCGAGCTGAAGGTGCTGGCCGACGTGGGTCTTGTAGGCTTCCCAAATGCAGGCAAAAGCACACTGCTCAGTGCCGTCAGCGCCGCCCGTCCCGAGATTGCCGACTACCCATTCACCACCCTTGTGCCCAACCTGGGCATCGTCAGATACCGCGACGACCGCTCGTTCTGCATAGCCGACATACCCGGCATCATCGAAGGTGCTGCCGAAGGCAAGGGACTCGGACTGCGTTTCCTGCGACACATCGAACGAAACTCGATACTGCTGTTCATGGTCAGCTGCGAAAAGTTGGAGATTGCCAAGGAGTATCATGTGTTGCTCGACGAGCTCGGGAAGTACAACCCCGAACTGCTCGACAAACAGCGCATACTGGCCGTCACCAAATGCGACATGCTCGACGAGCCGATGCAACGTCAGCTGCGACGCCGGTTGCCCAAGGGCATCGACTGTGTCTTCATCAGCGCCGTCAGCGGACAGAACATCGACAAGCTGAAAGACCTCATCTTCCAAAAACTTTCCACCGATGCTTGACACACTCAACTCGCTCGACACTGCGCTCTTCCGCTGGATAAACAGCCATCACTGCACAGCACTCGACTGGCCGATGTGGGTATTCAGCCAGCACTGGTTCTGGCTTGTGGTGCTGGCACTTGCATTCTGCCTCCTCACCCTTCGCTACGAGCCTCGACGTTGGTGGCTTGTGGCACTCGGCGTGTCGCTCTGCTTTCTTATTGCCGACCAAGGCTCGGTGCACCTGTTCAAAGAGACGGTATGCCGCCTGCGTCCCTGTCATGCGCTGGAGGATGTCTATATGTTCCGCACGAAATGCGGCGGACAGTACGGGTTTGTCAGCTCGCACGCAGCCAACGCCTTCGCCTTGTTGACGTTCGTCTGGATACGTTACAGCAAGGTGTCGCGTCTCGGTGTGTTGCTGATGCTTGCATGGGCCATGCTGACATGCTACAGCCGTGTATATCTCGGGAAACACTACCCCGGCGACATAGCAGGTGGAGCCGTCTTTGGCATTGTCGCCGGACTCGTTGCCTGGTGGGTCGCCAGTTTCATTGAAAAAAAAATGCAAAAAAATGAAACAAAATGACGTCGGCTGCGTTATATACGATGTGCTTGCTTAATTCTATCGCAATGATAGAAAAAGAAAATGTGTTATTCGAGCGTTCCTCTTTCGGGCGGGACGCTTTTTTTCATATCCTCCCTCCCTTCAGGGGGGACAAGAGGTGGGCTTTTGGGAAATGAGAGGTATCACGGTGCTTGACATAATACTTGGTGGCGTGATGCTGTGGCTCATGCTACGTGGATGGAAACGCGGCCTTGTGCGCGAGGTGACGACGCTTGCCGGTGTGCTGGCAGGCATCTGGGCGGCGGTTCATCTCTCGCAGTGTATATGCGAAGTGCTCGACCTTGAGGGCGAAAGCTCGGTCATCATAGCCTTTTTCATTGCTTTTGTCGGTGCACTGATATTGGCGTTCCTGCTGGGGCGCCTGATAGAGGGTATTATGAAGGCGGCCAAGATAGGCTTGCTGAACCGCATTGCCGGTGCAGCCCTGGGGCTCGTCAAGGCACTTTGCATACTGGCGGTACTGTTGAGCAATATAGTCCTGCTCGACAAGGGCGAGGTGCTAATCACGCACCAGACCAAAGAGACGAGCCTGTTCTACCGTCCGGTCTACGACACGGGCAACCGCCTGACGTACTCGCTCCGTCAGTTTATCGACAATCACAAAGAAGAATGGCAACAGAAGGTGGTAAAATAATACTTGCACCGATGCAGGGGCTTACCGAGGTGCTCTTCAGGCGTGTCTATGAAGAGTGCTTCCCCGGTGTGTTCTCCTATGCCGTGTCGCCGTTCCTGTCGTTGACTCACGGCAACCTGTCGGACGCCTGGAAGAAAATCGACGATGTGCTCCCCGATGCCAACGTCGGCTGTATGCCCGTGGTCCCACAGATACTCGGCAAGGAGGCGGCAGAGTTTGTCGAACTGGGCAACAGGCTCTTCGACCTGGGATATACCGAGATAAACTGGAACATGGGCTGTCCTATGCGCAAGGTCGCCGGCAAGCACCGTGGCAGCGGCATACTGCCCTACCCCGACGAGGTGCGTTCGCTGCTCGACGCTGTCGTACCTCGGCTCAGGCCTCAGCTGAGTGTCAAGATGCGCCTGGGTCTGCGCTCGAATGACGAGATATTTGCCCTGGTGCCGATACTGAACGACTATCCCCTGGCGTCAGTAACCATACATCCACGTCTTGGACGACAGCAATACACCGGCATCCCCGACCTCGACACTTTCGGCCAGGTGCTGCCCCTGCTGACAAAACCCGTTGTCTACAATGGCGACATCTGCACGCCGGCCGATGCACAGCGCATCCTGGGGCGTTTCCCGCAAGTGCACGACCTCATGATCGGCCGCGGGGTGCTCTACAGACCCACGCTGCCACTGGAGATAAAAGGTTGCGCCGTGCCGCCCGGAGCTGCCGTCCATTTCTCCCGACGTCTGTTCGAGGAGGTAGACCGTCGGCTACCGACAGAACAAAGCCGCATGCGGAAAACCAAAGAATACTGGTGCCTTGCCTGGAAGTCGTTACCTATCAGCGAGAATCGCGCCCGAGAAGTGCTTCGGGAACAAGACTACGGCGCTGTCAGAAAAAAGATTTCCGATTTATTACAGATTTTTTAGAGGTTGCCTGCAATAATTAACATCATTCCACGTTATCTAATAAAGATGAAACAAACACTGATACTCACCATCGCAGCCCTATTGGCGATAGGAGCAGTCGGTTGCCGAGGACACAAAACAGAAGAGGAACTGACTGATGCCGAGAAACTCGAAGTGCTCGACCTCAGAATAGAACGTTCCCCCAACGATGCCGACTTGCGGGCAAAGCGTGCCCGTATCCTGTTGGGGCTCAACCGTACTAAAGAAGCTTTGTCGGACATCAGCAAAGCCGTCGACATCGACCCCGACAAAGTAGAATACCACTTGCTTGCAGCCGACATCTACTTTGCGAGCGGTGACATAAAGAACAGCTATCACGCACTTGGCGAAGCCGAAGAACTGGCTCCCAAAAGCAAGGATGTACAGCTGAAAATGGGCGAGATAACCTACTACAGCCGCGACTACGACCGTTCACTGCAGCACCTGGCCAAGGTCATCGAACAAGAACCGAACAACCGTACGGCTCTTTTCATGCAAGGCTTCATATATAAAGAAAAAGGCGACACTGCACAGGCCGTGTCGCTGTTTCGCCATGTGTGCGACATATACCCCGACTATGAGCCTGCATTCGAAGAGCTCGGAGTGCTATTCGCCGGCAGGAAGAGTCCGATAGCCTTGGAATACCTTTCAACGGCCATGCGGCTGGAGCCGTCGAACACCAACGTACTCTACATCTTGGCCATGTACTACCAAGACCTGGAACAATACGACGAGGCCGAGCGATACTACAACCAGATACTCGACATCAACCCCTACAGTGCCGACGCCTGGCACAACCTGGGATACCTCGAGATGACCGTCTATGGCGACTTCGACCGTGCACTGGAATACTTCGACAAGGCCCTCGAGGCAGACCCTCGCCACGAAGCAGCACAGACGAACCGCAACCTTGCATACGAGCTGAAGAATTCAAAATAATAAAACACATAACACCATGAGCACATTAAAAGGACGTAACCTGATCTCCATCACCGATTTCTCGAAAGAGGAATATATCGAGGTGCTGGACATCGCAGAGGAATTCGAGAAGAATCCCAAACAGAAAATCTTGTCGGACAAAGTTGTGGCGACCCTGTTCTTCGAACCGTCGACACGCACACGCCTCAGTTTCGAGAGTGCCGCCAACCAGCTTGGAGCCCGCATCATCGGCTTTTCCGACCCGGGTGGTACCAGCGTCCAAAAAGGCGAGTCGCTGCACGACACCATAGTCATGGTCAGCTCGTACAGCGACCTTATCGTGATGCGCAACCCGAAGGAGGGCTCGTCGCGCTACGCCTCCGAGGTGGCCTCGGTGCCTGTCATCAACGCCGGCGACGGCGCCAACCAACACCCAACACAATGCATGCTCGACCTGTACAGCATCCGCAAGACGCAAGGGACCCTCGACAACCTGAACATCGCGATGGTGGGCGACCTTAAATACGGCCGCACGGTACATTCCCTCGTCCAGGCCATGTGCAACTTCAACGCCACATTCCATCTGGTGTCGCCTATCGAACTCAAACTGCCCAGCAGCGTCAAGATGAGCATCAAGAACGCAGGGCTTAAATATTACCAATACACCGAGATAAAAGACATCATCCCGACAGCCGACATCATCTATATGACACGTGTACAGCGCGAACGTTTCCCCGACCAGATGGAGTACGAACGTGTGAAAGACAGCTGCATACTGTCGGCCGACATGCTGAAAGGATGCAAGGACAATATGCGTATCCTGCACCCCCTGCCACGTGTCAACGAAATCACGACCGATGTCGACGCCACACCCTATGCCTACTATTTCCAACAGGCACAGAACGGAGTGTATGTGCGGCAGGCCCTGATGGCTGCAATTCTCGGAGTAAAATAACCAATAAACACAACAACAATGGAAAGCAAGAAAGAAATGGTAGTGTCCGCCATCGAAAACGGAACCGTCATCGACCATATCCCTACCGAGTCGGTATATCAGGTTATACGTATCCTCGGTCTTGAGAAATACAAAGACGAAGTGCTCATCGGCAACTACCTTGACAGCAACAAACTTGGCAAGAAAGGCATTGTCAAAATCAAGAACAAACATTTCTCGAAAGAGGAAATCAGCAAGATATCGCTTGTAGCCCCATTCGCCTCTATCATCAACATCGACAACTACAAGGTTGTCGACAAATTCAAGGCCGAGATTCCCGACCACATAGAGAATTTTGTCCGTTGCGCCAATCCAAAATGCATCACCAACGCCGAAGTTGTACCCACAAGATTCGATGTGGTGGACAAGGAGAACCTTAAGCTACGCTGCCACTACTGCGAGAAGTTCACCACCAAGGAAACAATGAAATTCAGCGAATAGCATGCGTCGTTATTTCGTTTCCGTTCTGCTGATGACGTTGCTGCTGGTGCTGCTGTCGTTTGTGGTCATGTACGCATGGCCCGACAGGTGGCTGCTATCCATGCCGATTCTGGCGTTATACTTCGGTGCGATATGCATCGTGCAGCATTGCATAGTGACCAAGGCGCTGTACCGTTCACCCAAAGCCTTTGTGCAGCAGTTTCTGGGTACAACCGTCGGAGTGCTGTTTGTCCATCTGGCCGTATTGGCGATATACCTGTTCTCACATCCGTCTCACGCCAAGACATTCACACTGGCGTTCCTGGTCGGATTTGTAATCAGCTGGATATTCGAAACAGCAGCGACAGTTGTGTTCATTCGCAACGAAAAGAAAAAAAGAGAGCCCTAGAAAGCACCTTGTAAGACCTATAGGACTTATAAGCCCTGCAAGCCCAATAAAGCTCCAATAAGCCCGGGAAAACCCTGACCGCTATATCCCTGCAGTGCTGACTGTCATTTCGGAGGGAGCCAGCAGGCTTTCTGCTGTTTTTTGTATCGACTCGGCGGTGGCCGAAGACATTACATCGCGGAGATTATCTGTCAGCAGCTCTGTGACGCCGGTGGCATACATGTCGCAGAAACGGGCAGAACGCTCGAAGATGCCGTCGACGGAACGCATGAAATCTCCGGCAAAAACAGTTTTCACAAGCCGCAGCTCTTCGTCGGGGACTGCCTGCCGCGACAGTTTTTCGAATTCAAGCATTATGTCGCCTACGGCATCCGCCGACCTGCCGGAGGCTACATTGGCCGTAACATAGAACACTATCGCCCCCCTGTATATCTGCGTCCTGGCATATATCCCGTAGGTATAGCCCTTGTCTTCACGCAGTGACGACATCAGCCGCGAGCCGAAATAGCCGCCCAGTATCGTCGTCAGCAAAACAAAACGTGCATACTCTTCCGACTCCCAGCCAAACGGCAGCAACCGTCCAACACGGATGGCTGTCTGTGTGGCGTTGGGTATATGGACATGCACCGTGTCCTCTCCTGTGCGAGTGGCCGACGGCAAGAGGTCTCGCTTTGCAAGCGGTGCCGCAATGGCGATATACTTCCCCACCGACTCGAGCAACATAGTGTCGACAGCACCGGCAACGACCACAGTAAGACGATCGGACCGATAATAGTCATCGAAGAAACGACGTACGTCATCATCCGAGAGTATATCCAAGTCGTCCACCGTGGCATAGCGTCCCAAGGGGTGACCTGCGCCGAAAAGAGCCCTGTAGTACTCACGGCGTGCAACGGCATCAGGCTTTTGCAAGGCCGACAGCATTTCCTGACGTCTACGTTTCTTCCACACGTCGAAGTCGGCCTTCGAGAATGCCATGCCACGAAGCATGTCGGCCACCACCGGCAAAAGGTCGTCGGCATACCGACGCAGGAAATAGAACGTGACCGTTGCCTGATAGACCTGGCAATCCGACTCTGTCAGTATACCGCGAAAATCCATAAACTCGGACAATGCGGCAGAGTCCATCGCCGATGTCGCCACAGAAAACATCTGGGCAGCAGCTGTCGCACACAGCTTCTTTGTCTGGTAGGCGGAACCTGCCTCATAGAGCAGATCCATCTTGACAAGCTCCGTATTGTCCGACGGGAATGTGTACACCCCGTTCACCAGACGGGGCCGAAGAAGATTGGTTTCGGGGATGGTAAGCATGGCTTTAGAAAATGACGGACAGTTTAACGTTGACCCTACGGGATGTCAAATAATTCGGCACACGGAAGGGGTGCCCCTCATAGTCGCTGACCCACAGGTAGGATATCGTGTTGCGGTAGTTGAACAGGTTGAACACCTCCAGTCCTATCTGGATGTCCTTGACATGCTTGAATATCTTGGTCGAAGCGACAGGCAGGAAACGAAGTGTCTCGACCGTGTTGCCCCAATCCACCCTGAAATAGGCAGGTATCTCCAGTTGTGTACCCGAAAACTCGTACCCCGGTACATATATCGGCAGTGGGCTTCCATAGATAAGGCTGAGGCTCATCTTCCACCAAGGTATCTGTGGCACGTTGTCTTGCAGGAACACCTTGAAGGAGACCAGCTGGTCCGTCGGGCGCCGCATCCAGCCAAGGCCGTCGCCTTCGATATCCTCGCGAGCCCTCATCAGCGACAGACTGGCCCACGACTCAAGCCCCTCGACAATCTCGCCATTAAGACGCAGGCTCAATCCGGCGGTATAGCCCTTGGCATCCATGTCGGGAAAATAGCGCAGACGCAGGTTGTCTACGATGTACGGCACCAGATTGTCGATATACTTATAGTAGATATCTGCCGTGAATTTAAATGGCTTGTCCCATATACGCAGTCCCCAGTCCACACTGGCGACAGCCTGATATGTCTTCTGTGCATCAAGGTCGCTGGCCAACGTGCCGTCGCTGCAACGGTATTCGCGATAGAAGGGTGGCTGCGAATAGACACCTCCTGCCAACCGGAACAGGATGTCCTTTTTCCAATAAGGCTTGCAGCTGACGCTGACACGCGGACTTACGACAGTGTGGACGTTGACAACATCGTGGCGGGAATAGACATTACCTCTGATGCCGGCCAGCACCTTGATGTCCGCTTTGTTGTGGATGTACAGGTTCAGCTCGCGTTGCAAGAAAAACATGGCTCTTGACGTCTGCAATGCATTTTCTGCATTCGTAAACCCCTGCAGCAAGGGCACCTGCGGCACGCTGGCAGTGTCGCCAGGCAATGGCGGCGTCTGCGGAACGGAATAGCCTGCCGAATCGACCCAACGCCACTCCCGCAGATGGTCGGCGACGCGTTCATGCTGAAGCTTCACACCGAACTCCCATTGTCCCAAACGGGCATAGCGTACAAAACGCATGTCGGCAGCATAGATGGCGGTATACAACCTGTTGGACGCATGCTCAAGAAAAGTACCCACACCGCGGTCGAAACGCTCCGTCTCGCCCACCACATCGCCAGCACCCACTTCATATAGGAAATACTGGCTTTGCACATCGTAGCGTTCACTCTCCTCGATGTTCTGCAACGAAAAGGTCGTCTTCATCTTCCAGTTGTCGCTGAATTGATGGTCCAGACTGACGGCGCCGAGCAGCGTCCTGTATCGATCCTGTTCCTTGCCATCGAACCATATCTCCAACTGCATATACTGCGCAAGGCTGCCGAACGAAGTCACCTGGCTCTCGGGGACCAGACCGTACACATTGTCGGTCCACATACCCAACACGTTGACGTTGGTACGGTCCGACGGGTGGTAGCACATCGTAAACTGCAAGTCGTTGTACACGGTGGAATAGCTGCCGCGTGTATCCAACGAGCTCAAGACATAGCTGTTGCTGTGCCTACGGAAGCCGACAGCATAGATGAGCTTGTCCGTCGGACTGTCCATCACGGTAGCCGCGCCGCCGAGCAGGCTGACGTTGAACTTGGCACTGAACCTGCGCGGACGAGCGTATGTGATGTCCAGCACCGACGAAAGTTTGTCGCCATACGATGCATCGAACCCTCCGGGCGAGAACAGGATATAGTCGACCATATCGGCGTTGATGATGCTCAGTCCTTCCTGTTGCCCATTGCGTATAAGCATCGGCCTGAACACTTCGATGCCGTTGATGTAGACCAGATTCTCGTCGAACGACCCGCCACGCACAGAATACTGACTCGACAGCTCGTTGTTCGAGTTGACGTCGGGCAACGTCTTCAGCAGGCTCTCCACCCCGCCGGCGGGACCGACAGTATACTCCAGTTTCTCTGTTCCAATGTTGGTAAACGACGAGTGGCGTGTCTTCTCGTCACTTATCTCGACAGCATCCAACACACGCGTCGACGGCTGCAGCCTGACGTCGAGTGTCCTGTCGGACGAAAGCATCATCCTGTATTCCTGCGGCTCGTATCCCGTGAACGAGAAACGCACCGTGACGCTGTCCCCTGCTGGCAAAGCGAGCGTGTAGTGGCCACCCGCATCGGTCGTGGTGCCGTTCTGCGTGCCGGGTATACCTACCGTGGCGAACTCTAGTCTGACGCCGTTCACGCGGTCGCTGACGACGCCTTCCAATACAACAACTTGTCCTGTCGCCACAAGCGGCGACAGGACAAGCATCAGCATATAGGCCAGACGTCTCAACTTTTTGAATCCCGGATTACTGGGCCTTCTGCATCTCGACCATACGGGCATCGATGGCCTTCTGTTCGGTGTACATCTCCAGGCGCGTGTAGACAACCTTCAATGCGTTGAGGCAATTGAAGAGGTTGGCACGCTGCATCGTCTTGGCGTCGCCTTCGGGCATTGCGTCGATGGAGCTTATTGCCGCAGTGAAATACTGTATCGACTGGCGGAACAGGTCGTTGCTCTCGCCAAGCAGCTTGTCGTACAGGCCGCTCTCATCGTCAACAGGCACGTCGTTGGCTGCATTGTGTTTGTCGACAGCACGGTTGTATATCATCTTGCCTAGGCCGAAGTTGGCCGAAAACTGGTTAGGCTCTATTGCAATGCTCTCGTTGTACTTGGCTTCGGCACCTGCATAGTCCTGCGTGAGCTCAAGGATGGCAGCAGCCTGGCACAGCAGCTGCGGATACACCGAGGCATTGTCCTTGGTCTTGTCAAGAGCCACATTGATCATCTCCTTGCCCTTCTCGATATTCTCGTTCAGCAGGTATGCCTCGGCCATCATCAGGTATGCATTGTAGTCGTCCTTGCAGTTCTTCATGTAGCTGTTGGCCGTCTTCATAGCCGCATCCTTGTTGCCTTCACCCTTGTAGATGTCGAACAGCGTACGGTAAACCTGCATCTTGTCGGTCTTCTTGCGGATGAGATTGTTGAAATATTTCTTCACACCTTCGTTGTCCTTCAAGGCTTTGGCACTGATACCGGCGATATACATACTCTCGCCTGCGAACTTCGAGTCGCCCGAGTTGTTGTACATCTCGACGGCCTTTTCAGCGTAGTTCAAGGCATCCTGGTAGCGCTGACTGTTATAGGCTTCTGTCGAGCGGCTATAGTACTCGTTGCCAACAAAACGGAACACCGAGTTGTTCTCGTCGGCATACTCGTTTTTGGTATCCAGACGCTTGCACTCCAGAGCGGCAGCGTAGGCTTGCTCTGCCCAATCGGGAGCCAGGTCTTTGAACTTCGACTTGGGGTTGGTGGCCTCGCCGCCGATACGGCTGTAGATAAGGCCGCGGTAGCACCACGTCTTGGCGTCGTCCTTCGTCGACTCGTGTTCTGTGGCCAGGTCGATCTCGGCTTTTGCCTTCTTCAGATAGTTCTTTTTAAGGTCCTGCATAGCGCTCTGCACATTCAAAGTCTGTGCGCTAACGCTGAACGTCAACGCAGTGAGAGCCAGAACCATGCTTAACTTTTTCATTTTCATATCGATTTGAATGTTATTGATTATCCATTGTTTCTTCGCTGGGCGGTCGTTGGTTTCTTCGCTGGCTGTTGCCTTTACTCTTCACCACTATTAGTATCCGTTGCTTCGACATTATTGCTGTCGGGCATCACATTTTCCGTAGCGTCGTCCTGCGTCATGGGCTGCGTCTCCTCCGCCGTCGGCTCCGTTTCTTCGGTCGGCACCTTGGTGATGGAGGCTATATAGTCCTTGCCGCGCAGGTCGATAAGCTTCACGCCCTGCGTAGCACGTCCGAGCACACGCAGGTCGGCCACCTTCATACGTATCGTGATGCCGCTGCGGTTGATAATCATCAGGTCATGCTCGTCGGTGACGTTGGTGACGGCCACCAGTGGACCCGTCTTCTCCGTTATCTGCATTGCCTTGACACCCTTGCCTCCGCGGTGCACCGTGGCGCGGTAGTCCTTCAGCTCTGAACGTTTGCCATAGCCGTGTTCGGTGACGACAAGCAGGTTCTCGTCCTCGCTGGGCAGACAGAGCATCTCGATGGCGGCATCGTCATCGCCGTCGAGTTCCATACCCTTGACGCCACTGGCGCCGCGTCCCATAGCACGGAACTCACTCTCCGGACATATCATCACCTTGCCCTTCTTCGAAGCGACAAGCATATAGCTCTCGCCGTCGGTCAGACAGGCTGTCAGCAGCTCGTCGCCTTCGCGTATACCGATGGCTATGATGCCGTTGGTGCGCGGACGCGAGTAGGCCTCCAGCGAGGTCTTCTTGACAACGCCGTTCTTGGTACACATCACGATGTAATGTCCGCCGACATACTCCGCATCGCTCAGGGTATCCACGTTGACGTATGCCTTGACCTTGTCGTCCGGTTCGATATTGATGCAGTTCAGTATCGGACGCCCCTTGGTGTTCTTCTCGCCTTCCGGCACCTCGAAAGCACGCATCCAGTAGCAACGTCCCTTCTCGGTGAAGAGCAGCAAGTAGTTGTGGTTGGTGCAGGTGAAGATATGTTCCACGAAGTCTTCCGAGCGCACGGCACTACCCTTGGCACCCACGCCGCCTCTGCTCTGCGTGCGGTATTCGACAAGCGGCGTACGCTTGATATAGCCCTTGTGCGAGATGGTGATGACCACCTGCTCGTCGGGTATCGTGTCTTCTATGCGGAAGTTGGCTGCGTCATACTTGATGGCCGTGCGCCGGTCGTCGCCGTACTTGTCGCGCAGCTCCTGCAGCTCCTGCTTGATGACCTCCATAAGCACCGAGTGGTTGCCCAGTATCTCCTTGCAACGCTCGATGAAACGCAGCCTCTCGTCGTATTCGTCCTGTAGCTTCTGGTGGTTGAGACCGGTCAGCTGGGCCAGACGCATGTCGACGATGGCGCGCGACTGCAGGTCGCTGAAGCCGTAACGTTCCATCAGTCCCTGACGAGCCTCGTCGGGCGTCTTGCTGGCACGTATCAGGGCCACAATCTCGTCGATGATGTCTATGGCACGCAGCAGTCCCGCCAGTATATGGGCGCGCTTCTCGGCCTCGGCCATCTCGAACCTCGTGCGACGCGTAACCACCTCTTCGCGGTGCTCGACGAAGTACTTGATGAGGTCCTTCAGGTTGAGCAGCTGCGGACGTCCGTGCACCAGGGCGATGTTGTTCACCGCAAAGCTCGACTGTAGCTCGGTAAGTTGGAACAGCTTGTTGAGGATTACGTTAGGCACCACGTCGTTGCGCAGCACATACACCACACGTATACCATCCTTGTCGCTCTCGTCGCGGATGTCCAGTATACCCTCTATCTTGCCCTCTTTGACGAGGTTGGCCGTCTTCTTGATCATCTCGCTCTTGTTGACACCGTACGGTATCGTGGTGGCAACGATGAGGTTATGTCCCTTGGCGTCCTCCTCGATGACGGTGTCGGCACGCAACACTATGCTGCCACGTCCCGTATGGTAAGCCTCGCGTACACCATTGTAGCCGTATATCGTGCCGCCCAGCGGGAAGTCGGGGGCCTTGACATATTCCATCAGCCCGTCGACATCGATGTCGGGATTATCGATGAATGCCATGCATCCGTCGAGGCACTCGCGCAGGTTGTGCGTAGGCATGTTGGTGGCCATGCCGACAGCGATGCCGTTCGAGCCATTGACGAGCAGGTTGGGTATCTTGGCCGGCAGTACCGAAGGCTCCTGCCCCTCGTTGTCGTAGGTAGGGACCATGTCGACAGTGTCCTTGTCGATATCGGCCACCAGCTCGTTGCTTATCTGCTTCAGTCGAGCCTCCGTGTAACGCATTGCGGCTGGCGAGTCGCCGTCTATCGAGCCGAAGTTACCCTGTCCGTCGACCAACGTGTAGCGCATCGACCAGTCCTGTGCCAGACGCACCAGTGCACCATATATCGACGAGTCGCCATGCGGGTGGTACTTACCCATGACATCGCCGACAATACGTGCCGACTTCTTGGTAGGCGTGTTGTATAGGATGCCGTTTTCGTTCATCGAATACAATATGCGACGATGCACCGGCTTGAAGCCGTCGCGCACATCCGGCAGTGCACGTGCCACGATGACCGACATGGCATAGTCGATATAGGCAGTCTTCATGGTCTGCTCTATATCGACACGAGTGATTTTTTCGTTATCAGATACCATTAGAGTTTATAGTATTTTATTGTATTCTAAAATATTACACATGGACGCCCAAAGACGTTTCAGAATACAAAGATAAGCATTTTTTTATAAATAATAACTAAAAAAAATAAGTGTTTAGAGGAAAGACCTAGAAGCTATAGAAGCCATAGAAGCTATAGAAGCCATAGAAACTATAGAAGCTATAGAAGTTCTAGTAGAACTAGAAAAACTAGAACAACTAGAACAACTAGAACAACTAGAAACTCTAGAACTCCATGGAAGACCTAGGCCATATTGTGGAAAACATTGACGACGTCGTCGTCGTTCTCCAACCTTTCCAGCAGGGCGTTGACGTCCTCTTGCTCCTCGGCCGACAGCTCGCGCATAGTAATCGGGATACGTTCAAACTTGAAGCTCTTAATCTCAAGACCTTTGTCTTCGAGGAACTTGGATATAGGGCCATAGTTGGCAAAGTCGGCATATATCATTATCTCGTCTTCGTCGCGGAACATCTCGTCGATGTCGCAGTCTATCAGCTCCAGCTCCAGCTCGTCCATGTCTATATCGTCGCGCCAGGCGACCACAAAAGAGCATTTGCGTTCGAAGAGGAAGTCGTTCATACCCATCGTGCCCAACTCGCCCTTACCACGCACAAAGGCGGCTCGCAGGTTGGCCACAGTGCGCGTGGGGTTGTCGGTGGCGGTCTCCACCACCACGGCAATGCCGTGCGGCCCCTTGCCGTCGTAGACAACCTCCTTGTATGCCGAACGGTCTTTCTCGGTGGCACGCTTGATGGCGCGTTCCACATTGTCTTTCGGCATCGACTCGCTCTTGGCGGTCTGCATCAGCAGACGCAGACGCAGATTGCTGGACGGATCGGGACCTCCGGCAATGACAGCCAGCTCTATCTCCTTGCCTATCTTGGTAAATGTGCGGGCCATGTGACCCCACCGCTTCAGCTTGCGTGCCTTGCGGTATTCAAATGCTCTTCCCATAGTATTATTTGTTTTCTAATTGGTTGCGCAGATATTCGGTGCAGTCCTCAAAAGTCTTGAAGGTGTGGCCCTCCGGCACCACCTCTGGTATAACCTTGTGGGTCTGCAGCATATACAACGGCTGCGGCTGTATGATGGTCATCAGCACCTCCGTGCCGCGAGCCTGCAGTTCCTTGATGGCCTCCTCCATAGCGTACAGTCCGCTTTGGTCCATAAAACTCACCAGCCTCATACGGATGATGACTATCCTGGCACTCTCCGGCACCGTCTGCATCACCTCTTTGAACTTGTTGATGGTGCCAAAGAAGACCGGACCGTTGAGACGCTGGACATATATCTTGTGTGCCACCGTGTCGGGCATGCCGTGTTCGTCGTCCCACGGGCTTTCCTTGTCGAAGTTGGTGAGCTCCTGACTGCTGTAGCCGCCTTCGACCAAGTCGGACGCACGTTTCATGAAGAGCACACAGGCAATCACCATGCCTATGCCTACGGCGGTGAGCAAGTCGACGAAGACGGTGACAAGAAACACCACGACGAGCACCACAGCGTCGGCACGCGGTATCTTGGGCAGGTCCTTGAACCCCTTGAAGTCGATGATACCCCAACCAACGGTGATAAGTATACCGGCGAGGACCGACAGCGGCACATACTTCACCAACGAGCCGAGCCCCAGCAGTACAGCCAACAGCAGCAAGGCATGCACCATGCCGCTCAACCGCGTGCGTCCACCGCTCTTCACGTTGACGACAGTACGCATCGTGGCACCGGCGCCGGGCAGTCCACAGAAGAGACCGGCGATGGCGTTGCCTATGCCCTGCCCTATCAGCTCACGGTTCGAGTCATGCTTGGTCTTGGTGATATTGTCGGCCACCACCGATGTGAGCAACGTGTCTATCGAGCCCAGTCCCGCAAGTGTCAGACCTGGGATGATGGCAGCCGAGAGCACAGCCCCCCAGTTGATGGTGCCAAAGTCCAAGCCAGCCTTGGCAAAGACAGGCATCGGCAGTCCCGACGGTATGTTGCCTATGGCAGGGACCCCGTCCATGTCGACCAACAGCGACACGACAGTCATCACAACGAGAGCCACCAGCGTCGACGGCACCTTCTTGGTGAGCAACGGGAAGAGGTAGATGATGGCCACAGTGCCCACCCCGAGCAGCAGGGCTGCAAGCGAGGTGTGCCCCACAGCCGAGGGGAAACCCATCAGCAAGTCGAGCATCGAGCCGGAGCCGCTCTGCCCTATCAGGGGATAGAGCTGTTGCAGGATGATGATGACGCCGATGCCGCTCATGAAGCCGCTAAGCACAGGATAGGGTATGTAGCGCACATACTTGCCTATCTTGATGATGCCGAAGAGCACCTGGAACAAGCCGCAGAAAACGGCGGCAAGCGACATGGCTACCAGCACCTCGCCGATACTGCCGCCCGACGATGCCCAGGCACCCGACACGAGTGTGGCGGTGACCACCGTCATCGGCCCCGTGGGACCGCTTATCTGACACGGGGTGCCGCCACAGAGCGCTGCAAAGAAGCCAAGCAGCATGGCTCCCACCAAGCCCGCATACGCACCGATAGATGCCGCATCGGGACTGTCTATGCCACTGAAAGCCTGTATGCCGAAAGCCAACGCCAACGGCAACGCGACGATGCCGGCTGTGATGCCCCCGAACAGGTCGCCTTTGATATTGTTATTCTTGGTCATAATCTTACATAAATCAGCCTAGTAAGCTTATAAGCGTACTAATCAAATATCCAATACACCAACGAGGTGCTCAGTATACCCAGTCCTGCTCCGGCCAGCACGTCGCCGAGCCAGTGCCGGTTGTTGTAGATACGCATGGCACCGACCATCGTAGCCACAGCGTATCCAGTAACAGCCAGCCAAGGATATTCCGTGCCATATTCGCGGCGCAACACCTCGGCACCGGTAAAAGCCGTGAAAGTGTGTCCACTGGGGAAGCTGTTGTCCGACGAGCCGTCCGGTCTCGTCACACAGAGTGAATACTTGCCTGCGTTGAGCAATCCTGCTCCCACCAGGAAGCTGCCTCCCTCCAACAGTCCCATCCTCCAGAAACCGTGACGGCTCTTCAAGCCGCACAGACTCAACGCTGGCGGCAGTGCAGCAGGTAAATATTGCACACAGTCGTCTACAACAAAGCGGCTGTGACCGTCGGCCTGCACCGCATCGCGCAGATTTAGCGCCAACCTTCTGGCACCCGGGATAAAGGTCATCGCCGTGCCGGCGGCAAAGAGCGACACCCCTCCTATCGTCGCCGTCGTTTGCGGACGCACGTCGTCGTATCTGACGAGAGGTATATCCTGCGGTTCCGGCTCCACCGTCAGGCCTGACCACGACGACATACCGGCATCGGACTTATACATCCTGCTCCACTGTGCAGCGGCAGCGGCAAACATGGCGGCAAACAGCAGCACCAGTATTATCAACCCCTTGCCCATCGATTGGATATTCTGACAACAGGCTGTCCTGACATCCGGCCCTTTTCCAATCCGTCAATCCGACAGTCCAATGACTCTGTTTTCATTTCCGGCACCAGCGGACATGTGTCCTGTCTGAATGCGAAGGCCACGTCCTGCCCTGCCCCGAAGCCCTCAAGCCGTCCGACATGGGTGCAATGGCTGCAGCAGTATCCGTAGACATCGTCTTTTGCAGTCTGCCATAGTGCCAAGGCCATCTGTGCCGCGTCGCCATGCGGCACGGCGACGTCCGACAGCCGTTCCAGCAACGCACCTGCCAACAGAGTGTCCTCGATACAGAAATCGCCCTGCCATCCACTGCACAGCAACACCGTGTCGCGTCCGTCGGTGCGCAAACGTTCCACCAAGGCGGTGATGTTGGCAAAAGCCCCCACAAGTGCACAGTCGGCATCGGCGGCGACAAGCATGCTGCGTGTGCCGTTGGTGGTGCTGTAGGCCAACCTGACGCCCGTCATGTCGCAGCGCAGGTATTCCGTAGGCGAATTGCCATATTCTGCATCACCCACCTTTTTGCCGCCACGTTCGGCAGCCGAGGAGAAACCCAGTTTTCTGTAGAGAGGCAACATCTCCAGACTGTCCAGCGGCACCACCTCGGCGCAACCGGCCTGAAAAGCGGCACACACTGCCGTTGTGGCGCGCAACACGTCGATAGCCACCGTGGTATGACCCGTCGTGATGGTGCGCAGTGGGTAGAGTGCCGGGGTGAGTGATACTTCAATTCTCATTCGAGGTCTCAATCTGGTCCGAACGGAACATCTCCACGCTGCCGTCGCGCTGTATGCGGAGGTAGAAGAATTCGGGGTGCGACTGCACATAACGCTCTGCGTCATAGCTGCGGGCACGTTCGCCGCTGGGCAAGTCGCGCAACACATACTGGTTGGTGATTTCCACCAGACGGCATCGTTGCGCCGTCTCAAGGTCGCAGCCGTAGCGTTTGGCAAAGCGAAGGTCGTCGCTCAACGGCTTGGGGTTACCCTTGTGGTCGGTGGGGAGGAACTTGGTCGAGTTGACCTTTACGTGCATCAACTCGCCGCCTGTATGCGTCGAGCGAAGCGTATACTCTATCTCCGCTGTCCATGAATTGGAGGTATGCTTCCACGTTATCAAATCGATGAAAAGCACAGCGTCGATACCCATCTCAGTGTAGTAGTCGCCGATGTTGTCGTTGCGAAGTTGCTTGCCTGTGCGACCCTCGGTGGCGGCAATCTGCGCCGAGGCCAGGGGACCGAGCACATAATATCCCATATCCGTCAGCGGGTCGGCGGCGGTGAGGTAGAGCTGCTTGGCAGCGATAGATATCGAGGCGTTGTACACCGAGTCCTTTGTTTCACGCACTGCACGGTGCTGCGTCTTGTCGTCGACAGGCGCCACATATATCGTGGCCGGACGCTCGCTGTACACATCCTTATACTGTTCCAGTCTCTTCTCACCGCTGCATGCCGCCAACGTCATGGCGACCAGTGCCAGTGCTATCGTCGTACCTCTCATTTCGAGCCTCCTTTCTTGTTCTTGCGTTCCAGTGCCTGCTGCTTCTTGCGCTCGGCGGCCGCCTGTTTCTTGGCCTTGTCGGCTGCCTTCTTGGCACGTTCCTTCTCTTTCTTGGCTTTTTTCTTGTCTATCTGTGCCTGTTTACGGGCATCCAGCTTGGCTTGCTTTGCGGCAGCCACCGAGTCTTTGGCAGCCTGCGCCATTCGCGCCGCCTTGTCCTGTTCCTGCTGAAGCAGTACACGTTTCTGGTTGGCCGTGAGGCGTACCGGCCTGTCGACAGAGTCGACCGGGGTCTGCATGGACACACGTACACTGTCGGTGCTGTCGATGACAGAGGCTATCGACGGCAGCGGCTGCAACGCAGCGACAGAGTCATAGGCCCATGCGGACAGTTGGCGACGGTCGGCAGTGTCGTGCATATACATGCCGCCGGTGGTCAGCTGACATTCCGGCAGCATGTGGGTGGCTATGCGTCTCACCATACCCAGACTCTGCGGGAAAGCCTTCACCTCCACACCCAACATACGGCATGCCTCGTCGTTGTGCCCCATAAGGGCAAGGGCCACACCATAGTCGGCGTACATGCCGGGGTGCAGCGTGTCGGCGCTGACTGCAGCATTGATATTGTCGGCGTACGCGGTGGCAAGACTATAGAGACTGCCGTACGTCGGCTCGGTCTGATAGGCCAGCACAGCCTCGCGCGGCTGTCCTATGTAGCGTCCGGAACATCCGGCCAGCAGCAGAGCCGCCACTGCAATACACGTCGCGCCAAGCGAGCGAAGAGAAGACGTGACCGAGGGTAATGTTTCTCGTTTCAAGTTCAAAAGATAAAGACCTGTAAAATATATTTGTTTATTGCCATTATGCATACGTGGACTTTTAGAGGTTGCCTTTTTCAATAAAAACAGAGAAAGCGTGTGGCCTATAAGCCGGGTTCTGTCGTGTCCTATCATCAATCTGGTGCCGCCGTCACCGACGGCCTCTATCAACCTACCCCCCGACAACTGCCGCATCGCGACATCGGGCGAGCCAGCCCGAAATTGCCGGTATATTTGGTCTTTCAGCCCATGAGGCTTGCCATCGCGCCCGTCACCGGGTCGCGTCGTGGGCTCTTGCCCCGCGTTTTCACCCTTGCCATTCACAAGAACGGCGGTATCTTTTCTGTGGCGCTTTCTGTCATCATCCCCCTTTCGGAAGAGATGCCTTCCCGTTAGGAAGCATGGCGGCTCGTGCTGCCCGGACTTTCCTCCCGAAACCTTACGGCCAGGCGATAGGACAGCCCCACGTTCTCTCTGTTTTTCGGGTGCAAAGATACAACTTTTTTTTATATTATCGCGCACAAAGAAGCAACAAAGGGACAACATCTCCGCCAAGACGCTGTCCCTTTGCATGTTACAGACAATTCCACAATTATAGAGACATCTATAAATCCATGTTTTATCCTGCTCGCCTCGCTCGCGAAATATGTAAATCATGTAGATTTATTTAGCCTACGGCGTTGTTTCGCAGAAGTGTCCTGAACCGAGGCCTTCTCGTTGCCGTCTCCTAGCGTATCACACTTATGGTGCCCTGTTCCTGTCGCGGATTGCCGTCGGTGTCGCGGAATGTAGCCACCCAGACGTATGCACCCTGCGGCACCCTGGCACCGTTCATCGTGGCATCCCATGCAAATGCAGGGTCTGTGGTCAGGTAGATGCGGCGACCGTTACGGTTGTAGATATGAAGCTTGAAGTCGGTTATGGGCGATGTGGTCTTGATGGAGAACACACGGTTCTCGTCCACCTCGCCGTCTGGTATTATCATATTCGGTGCCCACAGCACATTGTCGAAATGCGGCACAGGCTGTCCCGCCTTCGGCGCACCCATGTCTTCGTCGTCGGGGAGCGCGGCGGTACGGGCTGTATCGACGCTGTCGACACGTTGCAGCGACTCCGTGCCATCGACGGCCTGTTCGGCGTTGTCAACCAGTGGCATGGCCTTCGGCGTGACCTGCTGCGCCATTACCACGGCGACGTCGTTTTCGTCAATACGAAGGACAGGTTCAGCCGTCGTCGTCTTTTCGACCTCGTCGGCAGCGTCCGCGACGGTGACCGCCTCGGCCTCACGCACAGACGCCTCGGCATGTACCGCTGCCGCCACCGGTTCGACCGCCACCGGCTCTGTCGCCATGGGCGCTGTCGGTGTCATCTCGGCTTGAGGCTCCTTTGCGACGACGTCCTCTCCCTCGCTGCGAGGCCAAAGCAACACTACTGCGGCGACACAGCAGACGGCAGCACATACGCCACCGACTCTGGCGACACGACGACGCACCATGCGCCGCTCTATCTTCTCGAACAGCCCTTCATCGGGCATCTCTCTATATTCCTTGATATTCACTTTGGTAAATATAAATATTAACAATCAAAAAAACTCCAGTCTCCTTAACTCCTTGACTCTTTAACTCCTTCACGCCCCGACGCTTCCAACTTCTCCCTCAACAGTCTCCTTGCCCGGCACAATGCCACACGGACAGCCTGATTGTTGCTTCCCAGCCGTGCAGCAGCCTCATCGAGCGTATAGCCTTCCACATCGCAGAGGTTGAACACCGCACGTAGCATGGGCGTCAACCACTGCATAGCCGACAGTATCTCCTCCATCGCGAAAGGGTCGGTGTCGACAACCGGCACGTCGACCTCTATATCTTCCAACGACACACGGCGTTGACGTCGTCGCAGATTGTCTATACAGGTGTTTACAGCCATCGAATAGATCCACCCTCCAAGTCTCTCGCTGTCGGCTAGCGAGCCGATGCGTTCGAACACCTTGATGAACACGTCTTGCACCAAATCCTGCATCTCGGCATGGTTGGCGGCATAGCGTGCGCACACACCGCCTACCATCGGAGCCATGACATCGTAGAGGACCCGCTGGGCCTTTGCGTCATGCCGCCGACACCCCTCCACTATCTGTGCATAGTCCATGCTCATTTCTATATCATTGACGTGAAAAGGAAGGTTTTGTTACACCTTTAACATTTTTTAACTATAGGTATCCCCTTGGGGGGAGTTAAGGAGTTTAGGATTTATCGCTTCGCTTTCTGGAAGTCAAGACAAATGTGTTGATTTGTTGAACTGATGTTAATTCGTTAATTCGTTAATTCGTCAATTCGTTAATTCGTTAATTCGTCAATTCGTTAATTTGAACTGTTGAATTGTTGTTTATTCCAATAATTATTCTGTCGTCATCCACCCTGAAAGGCACCTCGATGTCGGCGAACTGCATAGTGTAGACACGCTGCGGGTCATGTTGGTAGCTTGGGCGTGGGTCGAGGGCGAGCGTCTCGAAGAGTGTGTGTCGCAGTTGCTCGTCGAGATGACTCGTCAGCCCGTCGGGATCCTCCACCGCCATCCGCCGTGTAGGCGCCGACGGAGCGAAGCCACTGCGTGCATCGGGATGACTGTCGGCGTATGGTATGTAGGGCTTGACGTCGAGTATAGGCGTGCCATCCATCAGGTCGGCACCCGCCACATACAGCACCGGCCCCAGCTGCGCGTCGTGTTCGACGCCACACAGCCGCACCGACGAGAGTCCTATCGCATTGGGTCGAAACGGACTGCGTGTGGCGAACACCCCTACCCTGCGGTTGCCACCCAGTCGAGGTGGCCGCACCGTGGGCCGGAACGTAGTGCCGCCCCCTTCGCCAAGTCCACTGAACAGCCATATAAGCCACACATAGTCGAAGTCTTCCAACCCGCGGACAGCCTCTGCCACGCGATATTCGGGCTCGAACACCACCCTTGCGGCGACATCCGTCAGCCCTGCCTGCCGTGGTATACCGAACTTCGAGGTGTATGGACTCTCGATATGTGCTATCGGTTTCATCTTCTGTTTTTCCAGAACTGCATGAAGTCGTCGAGGTTGCGACGCAGCAGGTTGGGTGTGTCGAGGCCATAGGGGCAGTGCTCCACGCAGTGGTTGCAGTGTAGACAGTCGTCTATCTTCTCCATCTCGCGCAGCCAATGCTCTGTGAGGTAGACGCTGTGCGGGGCGCGACGCAGCAGCAACGACATGCGGTTGCAGTCCTGTATCTGTATGCCGGCGGGGCAAGGCTGACAGTAGCCGCAACCACGGCAGAAGTCGCCCTTCAGCTCCTTGCGGTCGTGTTCGATGACGGCACGCAGCTCGTCCGTCAGCACCGGCGGGTTGTCCTGATACGACAGCCACTCGTCGAGCTCCCGTTCTTTCTGTATTCCCCATATCGGAGCCACGTCGTCATACTGTGCCAGCCAAGCATAGGCGGCAGCACTGTTTGTGATGAGTCCACCGCTGAGACCTTTCATGCAGATGAAGCCCATACCGGCCTTGCGGGTCCGTTCGACGATGTCCATGTCGTCCTCGGAGGCGAGGTACGAGAAGGGATACTGTAGTGTCTCGTACAGGCCGCTGTCGATAGCCTCTGATGCCACATGCTGACGGTGGTTGGTGATGCCGACGTGTAGCACCTTGCCCTGTCCGACAGCCTCCTGCATTGCCTCGTAGAGGCCGCTGCCGTCGCCGGGCTTGGGGCAGAACGACGGGTTGTGGAACTGGTAGAGGTCGACATGGTCGGTCTGCAGCAGCCGCAGGCTGGTGTGCAGGTCGGCCCAGAAGCCCTCGGCGCTGGTGGCGCCGGTCTTGGTGCTGATGACCACCTCGTCGCGACGACCGCGCAGGGCGTAGCCAAGCTTCTCCTCGCTGTCGGTGTAGAAACGTGCGGTGTCGAAGTAATACATGCCGCCGTCGAGGGCACGCAGTATGAGACGTGTTGCATCATCGAGCGAGATGCGTTGTATCGGCAGGGCCCCGAAGCCGTTGCGCGGCACGACGAGGCCACTTCGTCCAAGAGTAACTGTCTGCATTGTTTTATGTTATTGTGTTATATTTAGCTTATAAGCTCAAAGCTTAAAGCTTACCGGATGACGGTCAAGGCGTCGGCGATGAGGAAGATGCTGCCGGTGACGAGCACCAGGTCGTCTTCATCGGACGAAGCACGTGCGTCGGCGATGGCGTCGCCGACGTCGACAAAAGCCTTACCTTCTATGTCCAGCTCGGCAGCGGCGGCTTGCAGGTCGCCCACCGGCAGTCCACGCGGCACGGACGGCTGACTGAAGCGCCAGTCGTGTCTTTTCCCAAAACGGGCAAATGCAGTGTCGAGGTGGGTCAGTATCTTGCGATAGTCTTTGTCATTGACACATCCGTAGACGACATGCAGTGTCTTATACGACATGCCCGACAACTTGCCGAGCATGGCGTCGATACCGGGGGCATTGTGGGCGGTCTCGCAGATGGTGAGGGGACGTTGCCCTATCACCTGCCAGCGGCCATGCAGGTGTGTGTTGTCGACCACATGAGCTATGCCGTCGACCACGCTGTGGCCGTCGACAGTGAGCGGCAGATGCCTCACAGCCTCGAATACCGTGGCGAGGTTCTTCAGCTGGTAGCTGCCAGCCAGCTGCGACACCAGTCCGCAACGCCACACGTCGGACGCAGAGGCGGGCTCGCCACACCTGTCCACGTCGAGCACATCGAACATCAGACGGCTCTCGTCGTTGTTGTCGCAGCCTGCACGCACACGCCAGTGCTGGTCGGCGAAGGTGATGGGTGCACGACGCTCGGCGGCGACACGCTCGAAGACGGGCTTCGTCGCGGGTTGTGTCTCCCCTATCACCACCGGCACCCCAGCCTTGATGATGCCAGCCTTCTCGCCGGCGATGGCTTCGAGTGTGTCTCCCAGAAACTGCGTATGGTCGAGACCTATGTTGGTGATGATGCTGAGCAGCGGCGTGATGACGTTGGTGCTGTCCAGCCTGCCGCCCATGCCCACCTCGACCACGGCTATGTCCACCTGCTGACGGGCGAAATAGTCGAACGCCATGCCTACGGTCATCTCGAAGAAGGAGAGTCCCTTGGTCAACGTCGGCAAGGTGTGTTCCACAAAGTCGACCACCTCCTGCCGTGGTATCATCGCGCCGTCTATACGTATGCGCTCGCGGAAGTCGAGGAGGTGCGGCGACGTGTAGAGGCCCACCTTGTAGCCTGCTTCCTGCAGGATGGAGGCGAGGTAGTGGGAGACAGAGCCCTTGCCGTTGGTGCCGGCGACGTGTATCGACTTGAACTTGCGTTCCGGGTTTCCGAGGGCGGCCATCATGTCGACGGTAGGCTGCAGGTCGGCCTTATAGGCAGCAGCGCCGATGCGGTGGTACATCGGCAGCTGCGCAAACATGTAGTCGAGTGTCTCGTCGTATGTCATTTGGTGGGTATGGTATAGGTAAGTCCTGCCATGACGAGGCCACGCTGCGAGGGGTAGTTGCACCAGAGCCAATAGCGCTGGAAGGCCAGGTTGTCGCCGCGCAGGAAGAAGCTCAGTGCACGGTTGTGACGATACTCCACCTCGGCGCTGATGCCGTAGCGGATGGGCAGCACCTCGCCGCCGTCGGCCGTCATGCTGCCGACGAGGCCTCCTTCGAGGTGGAAGAGCCAGCGGTCGTGGTAGTTGACGTCGGCGGCAAGCGAGGCGTCCCAGTCGGGACGGTAGAGGGGCTTGTCGTAGTCGGTCATATCGTTCAGCTCGTCGGCGTTGACCAGACTGACGTTGTCGTAGTGATAGTAGTGCCCTGCGGCGCGGAGGGTGAGCATCTCGTCGTTGACGAAGGTCACGGTGCCACCGGCACTGAGGCGGTGGTCGTCGAAGTAGGCCGGCCTATAAACGTTGCGCAGCGCATAGTCGGTGTCGATCTGGAACGAGAGGTCGTTGTCGACGATGCTGTATTCCACCTCGGCAGCCATCTCAAGCTTGCGGCTGAGTGTCCACCGTGTATGGAAGGTGAAGTCGTAGTGGCTGCTTGCGCGACCGGCCACATCGGGAGCGATATACGGGTTCGTGCGTCGCATGGTGTTCCAGTTCGAGACGTCGATGCCGCCGGTGGCGGCGAGGCTCAGTGCAAGGCGTCCGCCGAGCAGCCGCCTGCTGACGATGACGTCGGGGTAGATGCTGAAGCCCGGGCCGTTGCCACGGAAGGAGTATCCGTCCCAGCCGACGAGGGCACCCGTGTGGAACTGGAAGCCACCCGCGAGGAAGTCGACGTAGGGGTTGACCCTGACGATGTGTCCGCTGAAGGTGTCGGCCACGAGGGCGGCGTTGTAGCCGAGCGGCATGTCGGCGTCGCCGACGGTGTTCCAATAGCCCTCCCATCCCACGACGAGGTAGACGACACCCTTGTACTTGTCCTCGACATTGAAGCCATAGTGCACGTTGCCGTCGGCACTGACGTTAAGCTCGTTCTGACCGTACACCCCCCACAGGTCGGCAAGGTGCAGGTCGGCGCCGTAGCCAAACTTGTCGGGGTCGAGCTGCATATTGCGAAGTCCCACGTTGAAGGTGGCTACATTGTACGAGGCACGGTAGTCGGATATGGATATGCTGTCGCGCGGGACGCCCATGACCGAGAGCAACGTGCTGTCGTTGAAGCCATAGTACAGGTTATGGTCGTGCTCGTAGCCGATGTCGGCGGCGAGCTGCAGCTTCTCGCCGACGATATATTTGCCAAAGAGGGTCACGGCGGTGTTGCCGAAGTGGTCGGCACCGTAGTTGCGGACGGCATCCGGCAGGTCTTCGTCGCCCACCTTGCCGAGGCTGCCCCACGACGAGAGGTGGTTGAGACGTATGCCGTAGGTCTTCTTCTTGTCGCGGGTGGAGCTCCAATAGAGGTCGGCCAACGGCGTCCAGTAGTTGCCGAAGCCAAGCCGCAGGTAGTTGTTGTAGAGCTTGGTGGCAGGCTCGCCGATGATACGTGCAGCCTTGAGGCGCGACGGCTCGTAGAGTGCCTTGAGGCGCGACGGACTGATGCTGTAGTTGAACTCATGTTCCAGCCGTCCCAGGCTGTCTGATATGACCGCCGGGAAGGTCATCTTTGTCGCCTGTTCGATGACGGGGCGGTACGAGCCTTTGACGACGACGCTCTCGTTGTAGCCGCCCTCCGATTGGGCCGCCGCACCAAGCGCCGCGACCATCACAACGGATAATATGATTGTCTTTTTCATTTGATGTTACATATTCTGCATCGAAATACTCTAAAATGCACTATAAGACATTCGTTTCTTTCGTGTTTTTAGATGTAAATATCCACAAACTCTAAACTCTAAACTCTAAACTCTAAACTCTCATTCTCTTATCGTGATAATGTCGTCGTCCTCGTCGGGTTGCTGCTGACGCCCCTCTTCGGCCACGATGATGTCGTACTTGCGTCGGGCCACAGCCACCAGGTCGTCGCCGTCGTAGTTCTCGATGATGCTCTGCAGGGTCTGCTTGGCCTGCATGTTGTTGCCGCGTGCGTAGTAGATGTCGGCCCACAGGATGAAGCTGTAGGCGAGCCAGTAGTCCGACGAGGCGTCGCTGACGATGTTCTCGATGATGCGCTCGGCCTCTTGCGGACGGTTCTGCCTGATGAGTATCTCGGCACGGCGGCAGCGGGCCTCGCCGTTGTATTCGCCATTCGACGAAGTGGCTATGTTGCCGTAGTAGGCATAGGCACTGTCGAGGAGCTGGTTGTCGAAGCAGCTGCGTGCCATAGCCAGCCAAGCCTCTTCCTTCAGTTCGGCGGTGGCCTTGGGCTCGACGAGCAGACGGTGTGCCGCCTGCATCACGTCGCTATGACGGTGCAGCGCAGCGGCACAGCGCAGTCCGCCTATCTCGCCCTGCAGCAGGCTGTTGTCGCTCTCGGCGTCGTCGCACAGACGCTGGTAGAGCGTGGCAGCCTGCCCGAAGTCGCCGAGGCTGTAGGCGATGTTGGCTGCGTTGTAGAGCGAACGCTCGGTGTACTGGTTGGTGGCTGCGGTGGCCACTGCCACATAATGAGGCAGTGCCCTGTCGTTCTGTCCCTGACGGAAGTAGCTGTCGGCCAACAGATAGTGGGCCTTGACGGAAAAGAGACCCGAAGGGAACTTCGAGAGGTAGCCTTCGAGACCTGCGGCGGCATTCTCGTAGTCGCCCTCTTGGTAGCGCCCTTCGACGGCCAGGAATGTGGTGCTGTCCTGCTCGACGGTCGAGATAGCCACCTTGGTGGTGCGTTTGACGTAGCTGAAGTAGTCGTCGACGCGGTTCTGTGCGATATATATGTTCTTGACGGTGCCAAGGGCGTCGCGAGCCTCGTCGGTGCCCGGGTAGTCGGTCAGCAGACGGTCGAAGGTGGCGAGGGCATCTGCGTCGCGGTCGGTGTTGTAGTAGATGAGGCCTTGGTTGAGGAGCGCCGTCTTGACGTAGACACTCTGCGGATACTGGCGTATAAAGTTAGTGTAGTAGGTCATCGCCATCTCGTTGTTGTCGCACATCATATAGGTGTTGGCAATCTCGAGCATGGCCTTCGAGCGGAGGGGCGAGTTGTCGAAACGCTCGAAGATATAGTTGAGGTATGTCAGCTTGTCGCTGTTCTTACCTTGGGCGCCAAAGGCAAGGGCCTTCTGGTAGGTGGCGTAGTCGGCGTCTTTGCCGCGTGCGTCGATAACCTTGGTATACTGTTCGATAGCTTCGGGGAAGAGACTTTGCACATAGAGGCAGTCGCCAAGACGGTTCCACACGTCGCATCGCATTGCGGCGCCCTTCTTGCCAGTGGCGGAGGCGAGACGGCCGGCCAGCTCGTCGAAGGCCGTCTGCGCCTCGTCGTAGCGGCCACGACGCATGAGGAGGTAGCCGTAGGTATAACGTGCATCGTCGGCATAGACCGAACTGTTCTTGTACGACGACAGGAGCATGCGGTTGAGGCTACGCTCGGCCACCTCGAACTGTCCACAGGCATACTGGTACTCGCCCAGCAGGTAGTTGGCGTCGGCCGTCACCTTGGGCAGCGCGTTGACCTGCACCGCCTTGGCGTAGAGCTTGGCGCCGTCGGCCTTGTGGCCGCTGTTGCTGAGTTCGATGCCACGGTTGAGGAGGGCTCGCTGGTAGGCCTGTTCCAGCTCGCTGTTGCGTTGCGGTATCTGTTCGAGCAGCCGTATGGCCTCCTTGTAGTTGTTGGTGGAACAGTAGAGGTCGGTAAGTATCTCCTGCACCTCTGTCTTGTGTGCCGAACGCGGATAACGCTTCAGGTAGTTCTCCATGGCGCGTATGTTCTCGCCGGTGGCGTTGTCGTTCAGCTCGCAGCTGAGCTTGGCGTAGTTGAAGAGAGCGTCTTCCTTGATGGCGGCACTGTAGTCCATGCGCGAAGCCTGCAACATGGCACTGCGCGCGTCGCGTTTGCGTCCCAGGCGGACGTAGCAGTCGCCCAACACATAGAGAGCACTCTGGCCGACGCTGTCGTTGCAACCTGTCTTGCGCACCAGATGGTCGGCAGCCTTGGCGTAGTCGCCCGTCATATAGTAGCTATAGCCCACCTGATAGTCGATGTCCTGCGGGGTGCAGTTGGCCGTCGATGACGACTGTGCCGAGGCCACCTGGTCGTACTGCTCCAGCGCCTTACGGTATTCGCCACGGTTGAAGTAGACCTCGCCCATCATGCGGTACAGCTCGTCGCGTCGCAAGGCGTCGGGGTCCTTGAGCAGCGACGGCGCCATCGAGAGGAACTCGTCCTCGCGACCAAGATAATAATAGATACGCGCGATATAGGCAGGGGCTATCTTGGCAAACTTGCGGTCCTTCTGCAGCTCCTGGAAGTTCTTAAGTGCCAGTTCGTACTGTCCGTTCTGGTACTGTATGTGAGCGTAGTAGTAGAGCGACGACGCGGCATACTTGGAGCGGCCTCCGACCTGCTGCGAGAAGTAGCGCGACGCCTTCTGCACCTCGCCCTTCTGGAAGTAGCAGTAGCCCGTCTTGAAGTTGTATTCCGAACGGTGGTCGAACTCCACTTCGGCGACGTCGACGGTGCGGTAGTATTCCAATGCACGGGCATAGTCGCCACGGGAATAGTAGAAGTTGCCCAGGTAGAAGCGGGCCATCGTCTGTCGGCTGCTCTGCGGATAGAGCCGCAGGAACTCCTCGAGACGATAGTAGGCGTCGTCGTTGTCGAGCTTCTCCGAACAGACGGCGGCATAGTAGCAGGCATCGGCCGTGGTGACGTCGGCCCTGTCGGCCTGCGCGGCGGCAATCTGGTCGAAGATCTGCTGTGCGGCAGCATACTTCTGTTTCTGGTAGAGGTCGGCAGCCTGACGGTACAAGTCGCGCTGGCGACTTTCGGCTGTCTCCCTCTGTGCCGTGGCACCCAAGGCCGCAGCCAGCATGACGATTAGTATGATTGTCTTTTTCATCGATTAATGTGAAAAGTGTATTAGTTGCCTTACCTCATAAAGAACGGCCTCCCTGTGTCGTCGCCGGCATCGGTTTTCTTTTCCCAGGGGCCGTGCAGCAGTATGCCGCTGGCGGGAGCGGGTGTGACGGTGTAGTGCAGGTGTCCGTCGGGGTTGATGAGCAGGAATGTCGGGAAGCTGACGACGCCGTAATGTTCGAGCAGACGGTAGTTGCCGTCGAAGTGGAGCCATGTCCAGTTGTAGCGCTTGCCGCGACGGTTGTTCTTGAGCAGGTGGTACATCTTCTGGAACTCGCGGTCGCAGGCGATAGTCACAAACTCGACGTCGTTGTTGTGGGCATATATGCTGTCGCGGAAGAAGGCCAGCGTCTCTATCTCGCGCAGCGAGTAGGGGTCGCCTACCCTGACGAAGCTAAGGTAGACCCATTTGCCGCGGAACGCATCGAGGCTGACGGGCCGACGGTCGACGTCGGGGAGCAGGAAGGGCGCCACCTCGCTGCCGCGTTCGCCACGCGCAAAGAGGGTCAGCAGCCTGTCGGCCATCTCTCTGTGTTCCTTGAAACGCGTACGACTGCCGAGCATACGCACCATGTCGCGCACACCCTGCCTGTCATAGGCTCGGTCGTAGTAGCTCTCCTTCAGAGCCTCGAGCACCGCCAGCTCGCGCACCTGCTCGTTGCGCAGCATAGGGTCGAGACCGATAGAGTCGATATAGCGGTCGTAGTCGCCCTCTGCGACCCATGCTACGAGACGGCCCTGCGGCACACGTGCCGTGCCCTTCGAGATGGCTCCGGCATAGAGCGCCATGAAGAGGCTCATATAGGGCTCGTCGTAGTAGCGCACCGGATGGTCGGCGATGTATTTGGCGACAAGGCGTTTGCGCGAGTCGAAGTGCATCGCCAGCCGCATCTCGGCAAGCGAATAGGCGGCATAGCGGCCAAAGAAGCCGTCGGCATCAGGGTCGAGGTTGCCAAAACGACTGTGAAGAAACGTCTCGAGGGTGTCGAAATAGCGTCGCTGCGGGTGGAACTTGGCATCGAACCAGACGCGGTTGGCGGTGACAAAGCTGTCGACCACCGTGTCGAAGGCCGCGATGCGCATGTTCAGCTCGTCGGACGGCAGCCCGACAAACTCAATCGGCAGCGCCACGGGCGCCAGGTGTATGTTCTGCCGTTCGTCGATGTCCCAGTCGAACTCGGGTATATACACCTCGTAGCGGCTACCCGCCTCGACGTGGAACGTCTGACTGTACTGCTCCACCTGCATGAACACCGTTCGCGGATAAGTGACATAGCAGCCAAGCGAGAAACGGCCGTCCTGGCCGACCTGCGCGGCATCGAGCAGCACCTCGCTGCCCGACAGCACGTCGTCGTAGCAATACAGCTCGACGGTCTTGCCCGCGGCATTGGCGGCGGTGCCGTCGATGTGCACGTTGACCTGTGCACATGCCAATGGTGCCAGCACCACAGCCATAAATATGATATACAGGCGTTTCATGGGGCCTTGCTTGTGTGTTATCTTCATCCTATAACGCAACCGGCAGGCTTTTATTGTACCGACACTCATTTTTTTATTATCGTTATCATACAATAAAGATACGATGTTTCCGTTAAGAACAAAAAAGCAACACACAACCATTGCTTCATTAAAATAAGCCTATGAAAAAGACCCTACTATCGTTTGTCCTGATGCTTACGGGCGTCATGGCTGCCGCACAGGTCGTCAGTCCCACACCGGCCGACACGCCGCAAGCCGACACTCTTGGCGAAGTGTTCGTTGTCGTCGAGGTGGACCCTGAGTATCCTGGTGGTATGGATGCACTCTACAACTACCTGTCGTCGAACATCGTATACCCCTCCGAGGCCAAAGAGCACAACATACAGGGGCGCGTCTTCGTCAGCTTCGTGATAGAGAAGGACGGCACGGTGTCTAACATCAAGGTGTTGCACGACATAGGCGGCGGATGCGGCGACGAGGCTATCCGCGTGGTTAAAGGCATGCCTCGCTGGAAGCCCGGGCGCCAGCATGGCCAACGCGTCCGCACGCAGTTCGTGCTGCCAATCAACTTCAAACTCGACAACCAACAATGAAAGTCATCATCCTTGGCACCGCCTGGCCCTACCGCGGCGGACTGGCGGCTTTCAACGAGCGACTGGCACGGCAATACCAGTCGGAAGGCCACGACGTGGAGATAGTCACCTTCACGTTGCAGTACCCCTCGTTTCTCTTCCCCGGCAAGACGCAGTATAGCGACGAGCCTGCCCCCGAAGGGCTTAAGATAACACGCCGCCTCAACGCCATCAACCCGTTCAACTGGATTGCCACAGGCCGCTACATCAAGAAGCAGCGCCCCGACCTCGTCATCTGCAAGTTCTGGCTGCCCTTCATGGCACCTGCCCTGGGCACCGCATGCCGCGTGGCCAGACGCAAGGGCACTCGCCGCATCAGCATACTGGACAACCTGATACCCCACGAAAAACGTTTCGGTGACAAGATGTTCGCCCGCTACTTCGTCGGCTCGGTCGACGGCATGGTGGCCATGAGCCGCTCGGTGCTCGCCGACGCCGACATCTTCGACCCGGAGCACCGCAAACCGCGTGCCTTCTGCCCCCATCCTCTCTACGACCACTATGGCGACATAGTGCCTCCTGCCGACGCCCGCCGCGCCATAGGCCTGCCGGAAGACGGTCGCTACGTCCTCTTCTTCGGCTTCATACGCGACTACAAGGGGCTCGACCTGCTGCTCGACGCCATGGCCGACCATCGTCTCGAAGACATGAAGGTGCGCCTCGTCGTGGCTGGCGAGTTCTACGGCGACCCCAAGCCCTACCACGACAGGATAGCCAACCTCGACATTGGCAACCGCGTGGCTCTGCACACCGACTTCATACCCGACCACGAGGTGAACCGCTACTTCTGCGCCGCCGACATCGTGGCACAGCCCTACAAAAGCGCCACACAGAGCGGCGTCACCCAGATCGCCTTCCACTTCGAGAAGCCTATGCTGGTCACCAACGTCGGCGGCCTGCCCGAGATAGTGCCCGACGGCGAAGTGGGCTTCGTCGTCGAACCCGACGCCCAACAGATTGCCGACGCACTGGTGCGCTACTACACCGAAGGGTGGCAACAGCGTCTGACCGACGGCGTACGCAACGAGAAGAAGAAATACACCTGGGACAACATGACCCGCACCATTGCCAACCTGCCAACAACAAACACTACCGACAAATGATTATCCGAAGCAAAGCACCGCTGCGCCTTGGACTGGCCGGCGGCGGCACCGACGTGTCGCCCTACAGCGACCTGTACGGCGGCGCCATACTCAACACAACCGTCAGCATGTACGCCTATACCACCATCGAGCCTACCGACGACGGGCGCGTCGAATTTCTGGCACCCGACAAGGGGCTGCGCGAAGTCTACGACAACGCCACCACGGTAGACACCGACGGCTACTTCGTGCTCCACAAAGGGGTGTACAACCGCATCGTCAGCCAGTTCACACACCACCCTCTCTCGCTGCGCATCGCCTCGTTCGTCGACGCCCCCGCCGGCAGCGGCCTCGGCACCTCGTCGACATTGGTGGTGAGCATACTCGGAGCCTATGTGGAATGGCTCAAGCTGCCTCTGGGCGAATACGACATTGCACGTCTGGCCTACGAGATAGAACGCTCGGACCTCGGCATGGCCGGCGGCAAGCAGGACCAGTATGCCGCCACCTTCGGCGGCTTCAACTACATGGAGTTCAACGGCGACAACGTCATCGTGAACCCTCTGCGCGTACGCCAACGCTACATCGACGAGCTCAACCACAACCTGCTGCTCTACTACACCGACACGTCGCACGTCAGCGCCGACATCATCCGCGAACAGCAGCAGAACGTCAGAAACAACAACAGCAGCAGCATCGAAAGCATGCACCGTCTGAAGGAGCAGGCCCGGCAGATGAAAGAGGCCCTGCTGAAAGGCCACGTGGGCGACATCGGCGAGATACTCAACTTCGGCTGGCGACACAAGAAGCAGATGGCCAGCAGCGTCAGCAACCCACGCATAGACGCCATCTACGAGGCCGCCATCGCCGCCGGCGCCTCCGGCGGCAAGATAAGCGGCGCCGGCGGCGGCGGATTCATGTTCTTCTACTGCCCCGGCCTCACCCGCTTCGCCGTGCGCGAGGCCCTAGCCGGCTTCGGCGGCGAGACGAAACGCTACGACTTCACCACCGAAGGCCTGAAGACCTGGACGATACAATAAACACCCACTCCATGAACACAAGAATACAGGAATCGATAGCACAAAGCATCGCCGTCAAACAGGCCCTGCTGGCCGACACGGCACTGATGCAGCGTGTCGACGACGCCGCTCATCTGATAGAGACGAGCCTGCGGGCGGGCGGCAAGATACATTTCTGTGGCAACGGCGGCAGCGCAGCCGACGCACAGCATCTGGCCGCCGAACTCAGCGGTCGCTTCTACTTCGACCGCCCGCCGCTCAACGCCGAAGCACTCCACTGCAACACGTCGTACCTCACCGCCGTCGGCAACGACTACGGCTACGACATGGTCTTTGCACGCCTGCTGCGCGGCACCGGCCATAGCGGCGACGTGCTGGTGGGCATCAGCACCAGCGGCAACAGCAAGAACATACTGGAGGCCTACCGCGTGGCCCGGGAGATGGACATCGCCATCGTCTCGATGACAGGAGCCTCGGGAGGCAAGATGAAGGACTTCGAAGGCATACTGCTCAACGTGCCCAGCACCGACACACCTCGCATACAGGAGAGCCACATCATGCTGGGACACATCGTGTGCGAGCTGGTCGAAACAGCCATGTTCAAATGACGCACGAAGCAATCGTACTGGCAGGCGGCTTCGGCACTCGTCTGCGCGACGTGGTCAGCGACGTGCCTAAGCCACTGGCACCGGTGGCCGGCAGGCCGTTCCTCGAATATGTGCTGGAACGCCTTGCCTCACAAGACTACAGCCATATTGTGCTCGCCACAGGTTATATGCACGACAAGGTGGCCGACTGCCTAGGCCAAAGCTTCGGCGGCATGTCGGTCGACTATGCACAGGAGACCACGCCGCTCGGCACGGGCGGAGCCATACTCAACGCACTACAGCTGTGCAGCGGCGACAACGTCACGGTGCTCAACGGCGACACCCTCTTCCTGGCCGACCTGCATCGCCTGCAGACCATAGCCGCCGAACGGCATACGCCACTGGCGATAGCCTTGCGCCATGTGCCCGACGCCGCACGCTACGGCGCCGTCGACATCGACGAGACGGGCCGCATCACACGCTTCTGCGAGAAAAGCACCACCGACGCCGGCACCGACGGCCTTATCAACGGCGGCATATACCAGCTGCAACGCAGCCTGCTGGCCGGACATACCGTCGGCGAGACCTTCTCGTTCGAGAAGGATGTCATGCAACGGCTCTACACCGACATCGATTTCTACGGCATGCCGTCCGACGCCTATTTCATAGACATCGGCATACCTCAGGACTACACCCGCGCCCAAACCGAACTGCCTCGCCTATGAAAGCCCTCTTCCTCGACCGCGACGGCGTGCTCAACACCCTTCGCCACGACGACTATGTGAAGACACCCGACGAGCTGGACATACTACCCGGTGTGCCAGAGGCCATGTCGCTGCTGCGCAAAGTGTTCGGACATATCTTTGTCGTCACCAACCAGCAAGGCATCGGCAAAGGCCTTATGACCGAGGCCGACCTCGAAGCCATCCACGCGAAGCTCGACAAGGCGACAGGCGGCACCATCGACCGTATATACCATTGTCCACGGCTGAAGAGCGAACACAGCTTCGACCGCAAGCCCAACATAGGCATGGCACTGAAAGCCCGCAAGGACTTCCCCGAAATAAGACTGAAGGAGAGCGTGATGGTTGGCGACTCGGCGACCGACATGCTCTTCGGACGACGCGCCGGTATGACGACTGTGCTGGTTGGGACAGACTGCAACGTGTGGCTAGAACAGCCACACCTGGTAGACTACCGCTACCCCACCCTGCTCGACTACGCCCTTAGCCAAGATGCTCTATCAGTATCTTGACCCCTAGACCTATCAGCACAACACCGGCCACTATCGAGGCCGTACGTTCCGGCACCGGTATGTTGCGCTTGCCCAACGCCACACCCAGCATGGACATCAGCAAGGTGACCACGCCAATCACCAGCACCGTCCACAGCACATCCCCCATCGTATGCTCCAACCCCAAGCCTATGCCCACTGCAAAGGCATCGATGCTTGTGGCTATGCCGAGAAGGATGTAGGAGTATATCGCATTGCCCGACTTGTGTCTGGCCTGTCCGCCGGGCAGCTTGTCTTCGTCCGCAGCAGCCACGTCGGCGGACGTCTGTCCCGATTGCGGCTCCGTCTGTTTGCAACCGTCCACTATCATCTTGCCACCGACGAAGGCCAGCAGTGTAAAGGCCACCCAGTGGTCGACGGCCTCGATGAACGAGCGTGCCACGTCGCCGATGAGGGCGCCTAGCAGTGGAAACAACCCTTGGCAGAAGCCGAAAATCAAGGCCATCAGTACGCCTTGCCGCCAAGCCATACGGCTGCGGAAAGCCGTGGTGGTTGACACCACCAGCGAGTCGACACAGAGTGCCAATGCCAATATGAATGACTCCCAGAGATACATATCCGTCTAACCTTAAAATAACAACTGTTGAACTGCTGATTATGTTGAAATGTTGAAATGAGTCTCTCCCTTTAGGGAGAGCTTTAGAGAAGGCTTTAAACTATTAAACTATTAAACTATAAACTATTAAACTATAAAACAACTCTAAACTCTAAACTCTAAAC
>FLNX01003816.1_pt1 | contig 48514 bp, 40 predicted proteins | sample 1140341 | NCBI WGS metagenome assembly FLNX01 (sample SAMEA3878208, study PRJEB12797) | bioreactor metagenome | biome: Moose rumen | place: Sweden | collected 2011-10
TGGGCATTCCGCTCCAGACCCGCCATAACGAGGTGGCTCCCAACCAGTTCGAGTGCGCTCCGGTATTCTCAGAGATTACTACGGCCATCGACCAGAACATGGTGCTGATGATCGTGATGCAAAAAGTGGCGGAGAAGCACCAGCTCAAGGTTCTCTTCCATGAGAAGCCCTTCCAGGGCGTGAACGGCAGCGGAAAACACTGCAACTGGTCCATGCAGACCAATACCGGCGTGAACCTGCTGTCGCCGGGAAAGACCCCCATGAAGAACCTCCAGTTCCTGGCCTTCTACTCCTCGGTGGTGCGCGCCGTGTGCAAGCACGACTTCCTGCTCATGGCTTCGGTGTGCTCGCTCAACAATTCCTACCGGCTCGGCGGCCACGAAGCCCCGCCCGCCGTGATGTCGGTGTTCTCCGGCAATACCCTGAGCAAGGTCTTTGACGCCATCCTCCGCATGGAAGACGCTTCGGAACCGGCCGAAGTGAAGCGCAGCATAGACCTGGTGAGCTCCATCCCGGAAATCATCCCCGACAATACCGACCGGAACCGCACTTCCCCCTTCGCCTTTACCGGAAACCGCTTCGAGTTCCGCGCCGTGGGTTCAAGCGCCAACGCCGCCGGAACCACCTTCGTGCTGAACGCCGCCGTGGCCGAGAGCCTCAAGCTTTTCCGGAGCCGTGTAGACGGGCTCACCGCCAAGGGCGAAGAATTGGACAAGGCCATCCTGGCCACCATCCGCAGTTTCCTGGAAGAGGCCGCTCCGGTGATGTTCGAGGGCAACGGCTACAGCAGCGAATGGCAGGAGGAAGCCCGCCGCAGGGGCCTCACCCCCGTCACCAATGTCCCGGTGGCCTTCCAGGCCTTCCGCAAGCCGGAATCCGTCCAGTTGTTTACGGAAACGGGCGTGCTCACGCCGAATGAGATAGACGCCCGCGTAGAGGTCCGGGAAGAAACCTATGTGAAGAAGCTCCAGATCGAGGCCCGCGTCCTGGGCGACATCTGCCTCAACCACGTGATTCCCGCCGCCGTAAACTACCAGGATGTCCTCATGCGGAGCATCCAGGGTAGCAAGGACATCTTCGGCGAGGAGTATAAAGAGCTTTGCAAGGCCGACCTGGATACTTACCGGGAAATCGCCGGCCACATCAACGACCTGTACAAAGACACCCAGGCCCTGGTGGACGCCCGCAAGAAAGCCAACCGGATGACCGACATGACCCGGCGCGCCCTGTCCTACTCCACGGAAGTGATGGAGCAGATGGCCCGTGTGAGGGAGAGTGCCGACAAGCTGGAAATGCTGGTGGACGACGCCCTGTGGCCGCTTCCGAAGTATCGCGAACTGTTGTTTTTTTAATTCCTGAACAAAAACATCCATTTCCATTATGTGTGGAATCGTAGGTTATGTCGGGTACCGCCAGGCGTGTCCCGTCATCATTAAGGGGTTGCACAGGCTCGAGTACAGGGGCTATGACAGCGCCGGAGTCGCCCTCGTAAACCAGGACGGCCAAATTGGACTGTACAAATGCAAAGGCAAGGTGGACGACCTGGAACGCTTCCTGGCCGGAAAAGAGACGGAGAGCACCATAGGAATCGGCCACACCCGCTGGGCCACCCACGGGGCGCCCAACGACGCCAACGCCCACCCCCATTTCTCCCAGTCGGGCCGGCTGGCGCTCATCCACAACGGCATCATCGAGAATTTCAGGGTGCTGAAAGACGCCTTGAGCAGCCACGGATACACCTTCCGCAGCAGCACGGACTCCGAGGTGCTGGTGAACCTGATCGAATATGTCCAGGACACCAACGAGTGTTCCCTGGAAGAGGCGGTCCGGATTGCCCTGCAGCAGGTAGTGGGGGCCTATGCCATCGCCGTAATCAAGCGGGGCGACACCAGCCGCATCATTGCGGCAAGGCAAAGCTCCCCCATGGCCATCGGCATAGGGGAAGGCGAATATTTCCTGAGCTCGGATGCCGCCTCCATCATCGACTACACCCAGAAGTTCGTTTACCTGAACGACGGGGAGGTGGCCCTGATAGAGAAAGGGAAGCCACTGCAAATCAAGAACTTGTACGGCGAACCTTCCAAAGTGGACATCCAGAAGCTGGAAATGTCCATCTCCCAGCTGGAGAAGGGCGGTTTCCCGCATTTCATGCTCAAGGAAATCTACGAGCAGCCGGATACCATCGTGGACTGCATCCGCGGGCGCGTGAATCCGGATACCCGGGAAATCATCCTCTCCGGCGTGCTGGACAACCAGGAGAAGTTTCTGAAAGCGGGCCGAATCATCTTCGTAGCCTGCGGCACCTCCTGGCACGCTTCGCTCATCGGCGAGCATCTTATAGAGAACCTGTGCCGGATTCCGGTGGAGGTGGAGTATGCCTCCGAGTTCCGCTACCGGAACCCCATCATCCGGAAAGACGATGTGGTAATTGCCGTGTCGCAGTCCGGAGAGACGGCCGATACCCTGGCCGCCGTGGAGATAGCCCGCCACAACGGAGCCTTCGTTTACGGCATCTGCAACGTGATTGGGTCTTCCATCGCCCGGGCCACGGATTCGGGCACCTACATCCATGTGGGCCCGGAAATCGGCGTGGCGTCCACCAAGGCCTTCACCGGGCAGGTGACCGTGATGGCCATGCTGGCCCTGGTAATCGGCAAGCTCAGGGGCACCATAGACATGGACTATTATCACGAGGTTGCCGATGCCCTGCTGCGGCTCCCGGAGACCATCCGGAAGGTGCTGGAGCAGGCTCCGCAGGTAGAGAAGCTTTCCAGTATCTTCACCTATGCCCACAACTTCATCTACCTGGGCCGGGGGTACAACTATCCCACCGCCCTGGAAGGCGCCCTGAAACTCAAGGAAATCTCTTATATCCATGCCGAAGGCCTGCCGGCCGCCGAGATGAAACACGGCCCCATCGCCCTGATAGACGCGGAGATGCCCACCGTGGTGATTGCCACCCTGGACCACACCTACGAGAAAACGGTGTCCAACATCGAGGAAATCAAAGCCCGGGGCGGCAAAATCATCGCCGTCATCTCCGAAGGGGACACCCAGCTGCGCCAGCGGGCCGATTACTGCATTGAGGTGCCCTCCACGGCCGAATGCCTGATGCCGGTCATCTCCATCATCCCCCTCCAGCTGCTGGCCTATTACATTGCCGTGAGCAAGGGGCGGAACGTGGACCAGCCCAGGAACCTGGCCAAATCGGTCACCGTGGAATAGAATACGAAAAAGCTCCAGGCGAAAACCTGGAGCTTCGTTTGTAGGGACGATCGGATTCGAACCGATGACCTCTTCAATGTGACTGAAGCGCTCTAAACCAGCTGAGCTACGCCCCTATTGGGACTGCAAATGTAGCATCTTTCCCTGGATTTTGCAAATCTTTTTTAAAAATCGTTCGCGGCACTCACTCCGGGGATGTATCAGAAGATTACAATTTCGTGCCCTTTTCGTGCCCGCACTAAGCCGCACTGTCGCAGGTCAAACTCTGAAGTGTCGCAGGGAAGATATCCCTTCCTGCGCCATATGTGCTCCTACTGTCCCAATAACTGGGACATTGGGCGCGTTTGGAACCGATTTTGCTCCCAACGTCCCAGAGTTGGGGACATTGGACACATTGGGCGCGTTTGCCTTCAATAAAAAGAGACTGACCTAAGTCATTTTGACTTTTTGGCCAGCCTCTCGTTTGCGGAGGCGGAGGGATTCGAACCCCCGGAACGTTGCCGTTCAACAGTTTTCAAGACTGCCGCCATCGACCACTCGGCCACACCTCCGGAACGCAGTGCAAAGATACTGTTTTTTGCGGAATATCCCATGCTATTTTTCAAGAACCGTTTACATGTGCGCAATAAAAGACACACCGGCCGAAACCTACGACAAAGCCGGGAATAGGCCTATTCCTTGGCAAAGAATTTCCAGTGGAAGAGGATGAGGTAGATGGCTCCTACCGTTACGCAGCTGTCGGCAAAATTGAATACGGGCTCAAAGAAGATGTCTCCGCCCACCAGCGGCACCCAGTCCGGCCAGGTCCACAGCGGGAAGTAGAACATGTCCACCACACGGCCTTGCATGAAGGGAGCGTAATGGCCCCCAAAAGCCGCCACTGTATTCGCGGTGGATTCGCCGAATACCAGCCCGTAGAAAAGGCAGTCTATGATGTTGCCGAAGGCGCCGGCCGTAATGAGCGTGAGCCCCACCAGCACGCCGGTGGGAACGGGCTTCTCCCGTTTGAGCAGGGACGAAATCCACCAGCAGAGCGCCCCGAAAAGGACAATCCGGAAAAACGTAAGGGCATATTTCCCCACTATGCCGCCGAAGGAAAGGCCGAAAGCCATTCCTTTGTTTTCCACGAAGAGCAACTGGAACCAATTGCCCAGGACGGGGATGCTCTCCCCTATGGTCATGTGAGTTTTAACCAGGACTTTGACAACCTGGTCTATTACGACCAAAAGAATACCCAACAGGATGAGGAACTTACCTCTGTTATTCTTCATAGAGATTCTTCGCTTCGCTCAGAATGACAAACGGGCCGGGAAAGCGCGGGTTACTTCCTGCCGGTCTTTTCCAGGATGGCTTTGCCTTCCACCGTGGTGGTGGCATGCGGGACCAGGCGCAGGCGCTCTTTGGGGATGAGCTTGCCGGTTACGCGGCAGATTCCATAGGTTTTGTTCTCTATGCGCACCAGGGCAGCCTCCAGGTTCTGGATGAACTTGTACTGACGCTGCGCCAGAGCACCGGCTTCTTCTTTGGAAAGCTGGAAAGCACCGTCATCCTCCACGGTTTTGAAGGTAGGGGCAGTATCCAGGATATCGTTCCCGCCAGCATGCGTCACAATTTCACGCAAAGTTGCATATTCGGCGCGGGCTTTGTCCAACATCTCGTTGATAATGGCGCGGAACTCTTCCAGTTCCTCGTCTGAATAGCGGGTTTTGGTTGTCTCTTCCATAATCTTCCAACTCCTTTATTTTCAAGTAAAACAAGCGTACAAAGATACGCTAAAAATTTTGTTTTACAACAATAATCTTTATGCTTCCTTCCAGCCATTCCACCTCCTGGGCTTCCACCGGGGCTTCCGCCAAAGGATGCAGGGCAAGGGAACGGGAAAGGGTTTGGGCGCTCACGTAGGGGGTATAATCGGCCAGGGCGGCCTCCAGCGCGGGGTCATCGGCATAAACCAGCGTGTCTATCCGGTCCGTAACCTCGAAGCCGGCGCCCTTGCGGAGGTTCTGGATCCGGCTCACCAGTTCCCGGGCCAGGCCTTCGCGGCGCAGCGCATCCGTAATTTCCACATCCAGGGCCAGGGTAAGGGATCCCTCCGAAGCCACCAGCCAGCCGGGCATGTCCTGGGAGGAAATCTGGTAGTCTTCCGGGGTGAGCGCCACAGGACCTGCGGGAAGGTCCAGCGTATAGGTCCCTTCCTTCTGGATGGCCGATATAGTGGCCTGGTCCAGCGAAGCGAAGGCGGCGGCAATCTCCTTCATCCGGGCGCCGTAGCGTTTGCCCAGGGTGCGGAAATTGGGTTTGGCCGACTTGGTGACAAGGCCGTCCGTATTCTCCACGAAGGACATCTCCTTTACGTTGGTTTCCGTGAGGATCAGATCTTTCACGGCCTCCAGGCGGGCGCGTACAACATCCGAGATCACCGGCGCCAGCAGCTTCTGAAGTGGCTGACGCACAGGAATTTGCACGCTCTTGCGAAGCCCCAGGACAAGGGAGGTGGCCTGCATGGCCAGTTCCATCCGCTGTTCCAGTTCCGTGTCCATGCATTCGGGCCGGGCCTCCGGCATCAGCTGGTAGTGCACCGACTCCTCCTTGCCGCCCAGGTCCAGATACAGCTGATCCGTGAAGAAGGGCGCGATGGGGGCTGCCAGCACGGCAATATCCATCAGGGCCTGGTACAGGGTCTGGTAGGCAGCCAGTTTGTCGGCGGTCATCTCCCCTGCCCAGAAACGCTTGCGGTTGAGGCGCACATACCAGTTGGAAAGATTGTCCGACACAAAGCTTTCCAGCAGACGGCCTGCTGTCTTGATGTCGTAGTCTTCGTAGGCGGCGCGGACTTTCTCCACCAGGGAATTGAGCGAAGAAACCATCCAGCGGTCTATTTCCGGACGATCCCGGAGCGGAACGGCGGGGGCCGAAGGGTCGAAGCCGTCTATATTGGCATACAGCGCGAAGAAAGCGTAGGTATTGTACAGGGTGCCGAAGAACTTGCGGCGCACTTCATCCACCCCGTTTTCGTCGAACTTGAGGTTGTCCCAGGGCTCCGCGTTGGTGAGCATGTACCAGCGCAGGGCGTCGGCCCCGTAGGTATCCAGCGCCTTGAACGGGTCTACTGCGTTGCCCAGCCGCTTGGACATCTTGTTGCCGTTGCGGTCCAGCACCAGACCGTTGGAAATGACGCGCTTGAAGGCGGGCGTCCCGCTGATCATGGTATGGATGGCGTGCAGGGTGTAGAACCAGCCGCGGGTCTGGTCTACGCCTTCTGCTATAAAATCGGCCGTGGCGCCGAACTTGCCGCCATGGAGGCCCCGGAGGCCTTCCTGGGCGTAAGGCATGGCGCCCGAATCGAACCAGACATCGATCAGGTCCGCCTCCCGGACCATCTTGCGTCCGCTTGGGGAGACCAGGAAAATATCGTCTACATAAGGCCTGTGCAGGTCTATCCGGTTGTAGTTCTCCAGCGACATGTCGGCCGGGTTGAAGCCCTTGTCCCGGAAGGGATTGGAGGGCATGATGCCCGCCGCGACGGCTTTGTCCATTTCCTGGAAAAGTTCCTTTACCGAGCCGATGCAGATTTCCTCCTTGCCGTCTTCCGTGCGCCAGATGGGCAGCGGAGTGCCCCAGTAGCGGCTGCGGCTGAGGTTCCAGTCCTGGATGTTCTCCAGCCACTGGCCGAAGCGTCCGGTTCCGGTGGAAGCGGGCTTCCAGGTAATCTGGCGGTTGAGTTCCACCATCCGGTCCTTCACGGCCGATGCCTTGATGAACCAGGAGTCCAGCGGATAGTAAAGCACCGGAAGGTCTGTGCGCCAGCTGTGCGGATAGCTGTGCACGTGCTTCTGGATCCGGAAGGCGCGGCCGTCGGCCTTAAGCATCACCGAAAGGTCTATGTCCAGGGTGCTCTCCTCGTCCTCATGTTCGAAATACTGCTTGTACCCGGCCTTGACGTATCGGCCGGAATATTCCTTGTAAGAGGGATCCACCGTGGCCGCATAGGCCGGATCCAGGTCTTCCAGGCGGAAGAAGCGGCCCTGGCGGTCTACCTGGGCCTGCGGATTGCCGTCTTTGTCTATGGGCATGATGGCTCCGATGCCGGAGGCGGCCGCCACCCGCTTGTCATCGGCGCCGAAGGTGGGGGCGATGTGCACGATGCCGGTACCGTCCGAGGTGGTTACATAGTCTCCGGGGATCACCCTGAAGGCATCTCCGTCCGGCTTGAACCAGGGAATGAGCTGACGGTAGCGGACGCCCACCAGGTCTTTTCCCTTGAAAACGCCGTCCAGCACCTTGTAGGGCACAATTTTGTCTCCCTTCTTATAGCTTTCCAGGGGCACGTTCTCCCCTTTTGGATTGAACCAGGCGCCCAGCAGGTCCTTGGCCAGCACATAGACGGCCGGCGCTCCGGAATAGGGATTGAAGGACAGGACGCGGACATACTCGATTTCCGGGCCCACGCAAAGGGCCGTATTGGACGGCAGGGTCCAGGGGGTTGTGGTCCAGGCCAGGATGTACACGGGAACCGTTTCCGTGCCGAAAAGCGGCTGGGAGGCGGCGTCCCTGACCAGTTCGAACTGGACGGTGGCCGTCGTGTCGGTTACGTCCTTGTAGCAGCCGGGCTGGTTGAGTTCGTGGGAACTGAGCCCGGTGCCGTCCGTGGGGGAATACGGCTGGATGGTATAGCCCTTGTACAGGAGCCCATTGTCGTAGATTTTCCTGAGCAGGTACCAGAGCGTTTCTATATAGCGGTTGTCGTAGGTGATGTAAGGGTCTTCCATATCCACCCAGTAGCCGATCCGCTCCGTGAGGCCTACCCACTCCTTAGTATATTTCATCACTTCCCTGCGGCAGGTGGCGTTGTACTCTTCCACGCTCACCTTGCTGCCGATATCGGCCTTTGTAATGCCCAGCTTCTTCTCCACTCCCAGCTCCACGGGAAGGCCGTGGGTGTCCCAACCGGCGCGGCGTTCCACCCGGTAGCCGGTCTGGGTCTTGTAGCGGCAGATGGCGTCCTTGATGGAACGGGCCATCACATGGTGGATGCCCGGCATGCCGTTGGCCGACGGCGGACCCTCAAAGAAAATGAACTCTGGAGCTCCTTCCCTTAGTTCCAGCGACTTCTCGAAAGCATGATTCTTCTTCCAGCGCTCCAGAACGGAATTCCCCGTCTGTGTGAGGTCCAGGCCCTTATATTCTTTGAATGTCATATTTTTTTGTCTAATTTTGCAGGTAGTTTAAAGGATTGCAAAGATAATCATTTTAACTGGTATTACCAAGATGAATACGCTGGACGTCATCCTGTTGCTGCTGTTCATTCCGGGGATTGTCCGGGGGGTCTCCAAGGGCTTCCTGGAACAGGCCCTTGCCCTGGTTGGCATCGTTTTCAGCGTGTGGGCCGCCTTCAAGTTCCTGGGGCCTGCATGCACGCTCCTGGAGCAGTATATTACCCTGCCGGAGAACCTGTTGCAGATTGTGGCTTTCGTGGTTATTCTGGTAGTGGTGAGCCTGGGAGTGCTCCTGCTGGCCAAGCTGCTCACCAAAGTGGTGGAAATGGCCCTTCTGGGCTGGCTCAACAAAACCCTCGGGGCAGTTTCTTCCATCCTCATCACCGCCCTGGTCCTGGGGGTGCTCATCATCCTCTTCGACACGGTGAACGTCCAGTTCGAGCTGGTAAAGAGCGACATCCTGGACACTTCGGTGGTATATAACGCCCTCAAGGACTTCGGCTATTTCATCTTCCCCTATCTCAAGCAACTTCTAATGGCATCGGAATCATGACACGCATCCTTCTTCTGGAAACCTCCACTTCCAGCCTGTCCGTGGCGCTGGCCGTGGACGGACGGGTATCGGCCGAACGGGTATGCTCGGAGCCCCGTCGGCAGGCCTCCCTCACCGCCCCCCTGGTAAAGGAAGTGCTGGACGAAGCAGGGCTTTCCGCAGCCGATCTGGACGCCGTATGCGTAAGCAAGGGCCCCGGCTCCTACACGGGCCTGCGGGTGGGCGTTTCCACCGCCAAAGGCCTTTGTTTCGGCGCGGGCATTCCCCTGCTTTCCGTGGGCACGCTGGACATTCTGGCGGCCGGAGCGGAACAGGCCGGAGACTTCCGCTACATTGTGCCGATGATCGACGCCAGGAGGATGGAAGTATATACGGCCGTCTTCTCCCCCGCCGGGCAGCAGCTTTCCCCTGTGGAAGCCCTGGTCGTGGGTCCGGAGGCCTTTTCGGCGCAGCTCTCGGAGGGGCCGGTCCTCTTCATCGGGGACGGTGCCATGAAATGCCGGGAGGTCCTTTCCTCCCCCAACGCCCATTTCCGGGAAGCCAACCCCATGGCCCGGGACATGGCCCTGCCGGCACAGAAGGCCTATGAAGAGAAAAGGTTCGAAGACCTTGCGTACTTCGAACCCTTTTACCTGAAAGATTTCGTCACCACGGTTTCCCGGAAGAAACTGTGGTAAATTCCTAAAGCTTTTTCCGGAGATAATTGCGGACTTCGGCCAGGGTGGACAGGTTGGCGTCGGGGTCCACTTCCCCGTCTGTGATGAACCAGAGCGCGGGAACGCTGGTGATGCCGTACGAAACCACATAAGGAGACTGCTCCGCGCGGGTGTCACACACGTTCACCCAGGGCAGTTTCTGCCCCCGCACCACGCTGGCCCAGGCCGTCTTGTCGGCATCCAGGGCCACGGAATAAATCTCGAAACCCTTGCTGTGGAATTCCTCATAAAGGGGCACCAGGCCGTCCAGGTTGAACATTTTCTGGTCGGCCGTCGTAGACCAGAAGTACACCATGGTCACCTTGGATTCCACTTCGCTCAGTTTCTTGATCTGGCCGTCCATGCCGGGAAGGGCTATGTCGATGAAAGAAACCGGCTCCGCACTCCGGATCATGCTGTTCACGTCCAGGATGTTCATGCGGCTCTGCGCCTCCTTTTCCAGGGCTTTCACATAACGGGATTCCGGATACACGGTCTTGAGGGAATCGCAGATGTTGCGCATCAGGAGCCCGTCCGTGGCCTGGCCGAAGACGGGAAGGCCGTCCGTGAGCTGCTGGAAGAACACAGGCACTACGGTGAGGGAATGGGAATTGTTCATCACGTACTTCACCCTGTCCCTGTAGTAATTCACGTACGCCCGGTTGATGGCCGCTTGCGGTTCCCTTTCCCGCTCCAGGATCCGGGACATCTCCCGGATAACGGCATTGTGGGCACTCTCCACCTGCTGGAGTTTCACGGATTCCGGCGAGCCTTCCACGCTGTACGCGCCCAGAGTGTCTGTACGCACCATCACGTGCTCCCCTTTCTGCAGGAGGAGGGAGGCCACCTGGCGGTCTCCGTAGAAGATATAGATGAATTCCGGCTTGGCTTCCTGAAGATTCAGCTGATAGCTGAACGAGCCGCTGGCGGTGGTGCGTATGCTGTCCAGCAGCTGGTAGCGGTTCACGTCCAGAAGTTTCACGGCCAGCTGCTTATTGGCCCCGTCGGCCAGGACACCGCTGATTACGGTATTCTTTGTGCCGCAGGAAACCAGAACTGCCGCGGCGGCAAGGGCGGCGGCCATGCGTTTAAAGCTTTTCATATTCATGGCGGATTGCATCTGCAATGGCGCTCATCTCGGCGGCGTCCAACTGCAGCTTGGGTTTACGGAAATCCAGGTCTCCCTCCGTTTGGAGCGGGACCAGATGGATATGGGTATGAGGCACTTCCATGCCAAGGACAGCAACGCCCACCCGCTTGCAGGGAACGGCTTCCTTGAGGGCGATGGCCACCTTGCGGGCAAAAGCCATCAGGCCCATATAGGCATTCTCGTCCAAGTGGAAAAGATAGTCGTCCTCCACGTTCTTGGGAATGACCAGGGTGTGGCCCTTGGCTACCGGAGAGATATCCAGGAAAGCGTAGAAATCCTCGCTCTCCGCGCACTTGTAGGAGGGAATTTCCCCCTTGGCGATTTTGGTGAAGATGGTAGCCATGATTACAGGGATATTTCCAGGATTTCGAACTTCATGACGCCGCTGGGCACCTTGGCTTCCACGGTTTCTCCCTTTTCATGGCCGATCAGGGCCTTGGCGATGGGCGTGGTGGCCGCCAGCAGGCCTTTGGAAAAGTCTGCTTCGCTTTCCGGAACAATCTGGAAGTTCATGGTCATCTTGTTGGTCAGGTTCTTCACCTTCACCTTGGACAGGAGCTGCACCGTATCGGCCGAGAGCTTGCTCTCGTCTATCACGCGGGCGTTGGCCACCTTCTCCTTGAGGCGGGCGATTTTCACCTCCAGAAGGCCCTGCGCATCGCGCGCGGCGTCATACTCTGCATTTTCGGAAAGGTCTCCCTTCTCGCGGGCCTCCGCAATGGCCGCGGAAATGACCGGCCGCTGCGCCAGGGCGTCGGCCAAGTCTTTTTTCAGTTTGTCCAGACCCGCCTGGGTCATGTATTCGATTGCCATAGTTTTATTTAGTTATATACATTGTCAAAAAAACGAGCCGACGGCCGTTTCCCAGCCGTCGCCCTTTAAAGCTCTTGCAAATATACGCATAATTTCAAAAAAATCAGCGGCCCCGACAAAAAATGTTGGGACCGCCGCCAAAAGGTATAGGTATCGCTGGTTTGGCAATATGGACTGACAGCTTTTGCAGCATACTTTGTCTGCAGAGTTTTTCTTTGTCAAAAGTTTTTCCTATCTTTCGACAATGGAAAAGTTGGTCTCCACACTCAACGATATAGTCTGGAATCCGGGACTGGTGGTCCTGCTGCTAGCCGCAGGGCTTTACTTCTCGTTCCGGACCCGTTTGGTGCAGGTCAGGCGTTTCCGGCTCATGCTCCGCTCGCTGTTCGGCAAAAAGGCCGGGGACAATAACGGCATCTCCTCCTTCGAGGCGTTCTGTATAGCCCTCTCCGGCCGCGTGGGCACCGGCAATATCGTGGGCGTGGCCACGGCCATCGCCTTCGGCGGGCCCGGCGCCGTATTCTGGATGTGGGTAGTGGCCTTCTTTGGTGCCTCCACCGCCTTCGTAGAATCCACCCTGGCCCAGATCTACAAGTTCAAACATGCCACCGGCTACCGGGGCGGCCCTTTCAGTTTCATTGAGGAAGGGCTGGGAAAACGGGGCCTGGGGATAGCCTTTGCCGTCCTTACCATCATCAGCTGCGGCTTCTGCCTTACCACCGTGCAGGCCAATGGCGTTTCCATGGCCATGCAGAATTCGTTCCCGGTACCCACCTGGGTCACGGGCGTCGTGCTGGCCGCGGTACTGGGGGTCGTGGTCATCGGCGGGGTGCAGCGGATTGCCAAGGTGGCTTCCATCATCACGCCTGTCATGGCATTCGGCTACATCATCCTTTCCATCGTGGTCGTCGCCTTCCATATCCAGGATGTCCCGGCGGTGCTGGGATCCATCGTCACCAACGCCTTCGGCATCAACCCCGTCTGCGGCGGCATCCTGGGCTCCACCATCGCCATGGGCGTGAAGCGGGGCATCTTCTCCAACGAGGCCGGGCAGGGGACCGGTGCCATAGTATCGGCCGCAGCCGATGTCCCCCATCCCGCCCAACAAGGTCTGGCCCAGGCGTTTTCGGTTTACGTAGACACCCTCCTGGTCTGTACGGCCACTGCCCTCATGATCCTCACCTCCGGCACCTACAACATCATCGGGGCCGACGGAGAGATGCTGCTGGCCAATGCCCCGGATCTGGGAAACAACTACGCCGGCTTCACCCAACGCGCCGTAGACACCGTCTTTGCGGGCTTCGGCAGCCAGTTCGTGTCCGTGGCCATGGTGTTTTTTGCTTTCAGCACCATCATGGCCTATTACTTCTATGCCGAAACGGGCATCATCTATCTCTTCCGGGGCAAGAGCGCCCGCGCCGAGAAATGGGCCATCCGCCTGTTCCAGGCCCTCATCCTCTTTGCCGTAGTGTTCGGCGCTGTCCGGGAGGCGGATCTGGTATGGCAGCTGGGAGACATCGGCGTTGGGGTAATGGCCTGGGGAACCGTGGTCTCCATCCTCATCCTCTGCCCCAAAGCCCTGGCGGCACTGAAAGAATACGAAAACCGTAATTGATTTCGTTTTGCACTCCTTGTCGTGACGCTACGCTTTCCTTCAAAGACAGGCGACCGCATCCAGCAGTAGTTGTTCCCGAAGGGCCTCCAGCGAGGGGAACTTGCGCTCGTCACGAAGCCTGCGAAGGAAGCGGATCCTGAGCGGAAGACCGTAGATATCCTCGTCAAAATCCAGGATGTGCGTTTCTATGGTGCGGGTTTGCCCCCCTACCGTGGGTCGGACGCCTATATTGCACATGCCCCGGAAATGCCCTCCTACCACCTCCACTTCCACGGCATACACTCCGTTGGCCGGCACCAGCTTGAGCGGCTCGTACAGCTGCATGTTGGCCGTGGGAAAGCCGATGGAACGGCCCATCCTGTTCCCGGCCACCACTACGCCGTACAGCCCGTACGCATAACCCAGCATTTTGGCGGCGGCTTCCACATCCCCGGTCTGCAGTTCCCGCCGAATGGCCGTAGAAGAAATGGGAGTTCCCGTTTCGGACACCAAACAGGCCATTTCCGTGCCCGGTGAACCACTTTCGCCGCCGACAGACACCAAATCGGCCATTTTCGTGCTCGGTGAGACCGGAGAGTCCGGACGGACAGCAGAATTTACCAGTTCGGACGCCGTGCGCCTGTCACTGCCAATCCGGTTATCATAGCCCATGACAACGAGCGAAGCGCCGAACTTGTCTTTGAGCAGCTGCAGATACTCCTGTGCCGTGAGGGCGGCGAATTCCCGGGTGAAAGGCAGCACCTCCACCCGGTCTACCCCGGCCTCCAGGAGCAACGAACGCTTCTCTTCCAGCGAAGACAGCAGGCGGAAATCCCGCGCATCCTGCTGCAGGACCGTCCTGGGATGCGGCCAGAAGGTAACCACGACGGCCTCTTCCCTTCTCTCCCTGGCCCGGGAGACAACGGCTTCCAACACATGACGGTGTCCCAGGTGGACACCGTCAAAAAAACCCGTGGTCACTATGGACATAGATTCTTCACTTCGTTCAGAATGACAGGGGGGGTGCGGCCTACAGCCACTTCACACACTCAAAAGCCTGGCGGTGCGGCAGGAGCGGGTGCTTGGCAAACACGCGGGCTCCTACGTAATAGGCGCCGGTCTTCTCCGGAAGGACATCCACCTCGTAGGTGGCCACGCCGTCCTTGAATTCCTTGCAGGTGAATTCCTTAACCTGGACGATATGCATCTTGCCGTGGGTGTCGGTCTGCGCAAACACTACCTCGGCGCCCACTTCCTCGGGCGTCAAGTCTCCCAGCTGCATCTTCATGGAGGCCAGGTAGGGTTTGGACTGGGTGATGTCGTAGGAGGTTTCCGGATGGGAACGGTCTATCTGGCGGACATTCTCCCACTCCCGGCGAACATGGCTCTTCCATGCCGACAGATCCCGTGCCTCGGCAAAGTCCTTGGCCTTGATTTCCTTGGCGCGGACGCTCTGAGGCACATAGTACTGGTTCATGTAGTCCGTGAGCATGCGGTTGGTGGTGAAGTCGCAGGCCACCTTGGCGATGGTGTTCTTGATATAGCCCACCCACTCGGAACTGCGTCCGGTGGTACGGTCTACATTGTAGTACGCCGGAGCGATATCGTTCTCCAGGATCTGGTAAATGGTAGCGGCATCCAGCTCGTTCTGGAAGTTGTTGTCTTCGTAAGCCTGCTCCAGGGGGAGGGCCCAGCCGGCGCCTTCCTTATAGCCCTCCACCCACCAGCCGTCCAGCACGGAGAAGTGCATGGTCCCGTTCATGGCCGCCTTCTCGCCGGAAGTGCCGGAAGCCTCCAAAGGACGGGTAGGATTGTTCATCCACACATCCACGCCCTGCACCATGCGCTTGGCGAGGGTGATGTCGTAGCCCGGCACAAACACAATCTTGCCAATGAAGCGGGGATCCTTGGAAATGTCCACAATCTGCTTGATCAGGTCCTGCCCCGCCTTGTCGGCCGGATGGGCCTTGCCGGCGAAGAGGAACTGCACGGGCTGGGCGGGATTGTTCACAATCTTGTCCAGGCGGTCCAGGTCCCGGAACAGCAGGGTGGCTCTCTTATAGGTTGCGAAGCGGCGGGCGAAGCCGATGGTGAGGACATCGTCCCGGAGGGTATCCATGATGGTCACCAGTTCCGAAGGGCTGTAGTGGTTGCTGATGCTCTTGTCGCGCAAGCGTTCGCGGACAAAGTCTATAAGCTTCACCTTCAGCTGCTTCTTCACGTTCCAGACATCCTTGTCCGAAACCCCGTAAATGCCGTCGAAGCAGGACTTGTCGTAATGGTGGGTGGCAAACTGCGGCCCGAACACCTTGGCGTGCAGCGGTTTCCATTCCGGGGCGCACCAGGTGGGATAGTGGACGCCGTTGGTCACGTAGCTGACGAAGAGTTCCTCCGGCAGATAGCCCGGGTACATATGGGCAAAGATGTCCTGGGACACCTTTCCGTGCAGCATGGAAACGCCGTTCACATTCTGGGAGATATTGGCGGCCAGGTTGCTCATGGAGAACTTTTCGTTGGGATCCAGCGGGTTGTCTTTTCCAAGGGACATCAGGGTTTCCCAGTCCACTTTGAGCCGTTCCGGATAATGGCCGATGTACTTTCTCAGCATACCCTCGTCGAAGGCGTCGTGCCCGGCGGGGACGGGGGTGTGCGTGGTGAACAGCGAGCTGGCCCTTACCACCTCCAAAGCCTCCGAGAAGTCCAGATTGTCTTTCTCTATGTACTCGCGCAGCCGCTCCATGCCGATAAAGGCGGCATGGCCTTCGTTGCAGTGATACACCTGCGGATCCAGGCCCAGCTTGCGAAGGGCCCTGACACCGCCCACGCCCAGGAGCAGTTCCTGCTTGAGGCGGTTCTCCCAATCGCCGCCGTAGAGGTGATAGGTCACCTCACGGTCTTCCGGACGGTTGGCTTCATAGTCCGTATCCATCAGGTACAGGTCTGTACGGCCCACTTCCACCTTCCAAAGGCGGGCGGTGAGGTTCCGGCCGGGGAAGGCCACGGAAGTGGTCACCCAATTGCCTTCGGCGTCGAACACCGGGACGGCGGGAATCTTGGTGAAGTCCTGGGCGTCGTAGCCCGCCACCTGATAACCCTGGGCGCTGAGCACCTGGTTGAAATAGCCGTAGCGGTACAGCAGCCCCACGGCCACCAGATTCACGTTCATGTCGGAAGTCTCCTTCAGATAATCGCCCGCCAGGATGCCCAGGCCGCCGGAATAAATCTTGAGGGAGGTGTCCAGACCGTATTCCATGCAGAAATAGGCGATGGAAGGGTCTTTGCGCTGCGCCTTGGCAGCCATATATTCGTCGAACTCATCCAGTACGCACTTCATGCGTTTGAGAAAATCGGCATCCTCTGAGAGCTGCTGGAAACGCTTGATACTCACAGTATCCAGCACCACAAGCGGATTGTGGCCGCTCTTGTGCCACACCTCCGGGTCTATGGAGCGGAAAAGGTCTTTGGCACTTTCGTTCCAGCACCACCACAAATTCTTGGAAAGCTTCTCCAGCCGGAACAGTTTTTCGGGGAGATGCCGGGTTACAAGAATGCTTCTCCAACTGGGATTCGTCACGTCTGTCTTAAAATACTGCATTGTCTTGTTCTTGGATTGGTAGGAGTCTTTGTTGTCCTGCACCTTGGACAGGGCCAGTGAATAAGCCTCCTGATAATACTTGATTTGTTTGTCCCACAGGGCTATCTGAGCCACGTCGCGGGCGTTTTCCCTGTAAGCGTTGCTGGTTTCCAGATCCAGTCCGGCCACCTCGCCGATGCGGGACACTACCCCGTCCACCACTTCCTGGTAGTTGGAGTCCGTCCTTTCCAGCACGGTGATTCCGGGGTGTTTTTTCTTGTAATGGGTCTTTACCCACAGGCCGAAGCCTGCCAACGTAGTGGTGAGGGTGGGAATCCGGAAGGCAAGGGCCTCCAGCGGGGTGTACCCCCAGGGTTCGTAATAAGACGGGAACAGGGCCAGGTCCATCCCGCAGAGGATGTGGTAATAGGGCATGTTGAACACGCCGTCGTTCCCGTTCAGATAGGAAGGGATGAAATACACTTTCACCTTGTCGCCGATGGCGTTCACCAGACCGGTTTCCCGGAAGCGGCGGGTAATGGTGTCGTATTCGGCATTCTGGAGATAGTGCGAAGTCTGGCTCCGGTATCCGGGATTTCCCTCCCCGTTCAGCTTGGCCACAATCTCCTTGTCGGGCCCGTGGTGTCCGGAGGGAATCATGATGAAGGCGTGGATGCTCCGGCCTTCGTAGCCCGAAAGCTTCAGGCGCTCCAAGGCGTCGATGAACACGTCGATGCCCTTGTTGCGGAACTCGTACCGGCCCCCAATGCCAATGAACACGGCATTGGACGGGACCTCCTCTGCACTCATGGCCGAAGCCACCTGCACGAGGCGCGTCCGCGCCTGGTCGTGCAGCCGCTGGTATTCCTCCTCCGAAGAAGGCGTAAAGCTGTTCTCGAAGCCGTTGGGAGTGACCACATCCACGGGACGGCCGTGGAACTGGGCGCATTCCCGGGCGGTGATATCGCTCACGGTGGTGAAGACGTCGGCATTCAGGGCCGACTGCTTCTCCAGCGAATGGATGGCCACTACGTTGAAACGCCGGGCCATTTCCTCCGCATTGTAGCTTTGCAGATTGTCGTAGAGGGGAAGGTTGTTACCCGCCAGGCAGCGGCCCATCATGGTGGCATGGGTGGTAAAGACGGTGGCCACCGGAATCCGTGCCTTCTTCAGCTGCAGGATGCCGGCGCCGGTCTGCCACTCATGGAACTGGGCCAGCACCTTCTCCCCGCCTTTGAGGTTGTAGTTCCAGAAACTCTCGATCACCTTTCCGGCCACTATCCCAAAGATGGCCGACTCCTTGTAATCCCAGTTGCCGGAGATGGAGTCCACCCCGAAATCGGCCCAGAGCTGACCCAGGAAATCGTCGGCCTGGGGCAGGAACTGCTTGTAATCTACCAAAATGGCCACCGGACGGCCGGGAATGTTCCACTGGCCCACCCGGATTCGGATCCCTTCGCTGGCCGCCTGCTTTTTCCAGGAGCGGTATAGCATGGGGTCTTCCTGAAAATCCGGATTCTCCGCCCTGTGCATCCACACGTCCGGACCTATAAAGATGTGGCGGCGTCCCAACTGCGAATTCAAGTGGAGGGCCTTGGTGGCGATAACCGTATAAATGCCGCCGACCTTGTTGCAAACCTCCCAGCTGACCTCGAACAGATAGTCCGGACTCAATAAAACTTTCTTTGCCATCTAAAACCTATTTCTTCTTCGTCGCTTTCTTCCGCACAGGTTTCTCCTGCAATTCCTCCACTGCGGTTTCCTTCACGTCCAGGGCGGCCCGTTTCTCGTCCAGGCGGATCTGGAAGTCGGAAATCACGTTCATGTAATTGATAAAAGCCTCGTAAGGGGTGTCGTACGGGTTGAAGTACTTGTGCACTTCCCCGTCCGAGAAGAACTTGGTGCACATATAGTAGAAATGGTCGCTCTCCTGCAGGTGGCCGAAGTCTTCCCACAGCTCCGCGTCGTTCACGATGGAGAGCTTCTCCGTCATGGCATACACTTTCTTGAAGGCCTCGCTCTGGAGCTCGTTGCCCAGCCAGGCGGTGATGTCGCGCTCTTCGTCAGCCCAGGAAATGGGATCTTCCACGGAGAGGTCGGCCACCGGAGCATGCTTCTTCACGGCCTCGGAAGGCGTTACGAAGGAGAAGGTTCCGTCCTTGATCACGGCCTGCGGCAGGGTCTTCATGAATTCGAAGATGCCGCTGTCGGCCTTCTGGTGCTCGCCAAAGGTCTCATAGTCCATGAACAGGTTGATGATGTCGTCGTTCTGGGCGCTTTCCTTCATCCAGTTCACATACTTTTCGGCCGTAAGGGGCCACATTTCCCATCCCTTGTTGGAGAAGCGGAAGGCTATGTCGTCCGAAAGGCTGTAGTTGCGGAGCAGGAGCTTCAGCTTGGGCTGGGTTTCTCCGGTGTACACATAATTGGGGCTCTTCCAGCCCATGATGTGGCGGGCACCCTCCGTAAGCATGGTCTTGTAGCCCAGGTCATAAACCATTTCGCCGATGCCGTTGGAGTAGATGAGTTCCGTATTGCGGAAGGCCGTGGGCTTTACCCCGAACAGTTCCTCGATCTTGGCGGCATGCTTCCGGACCTGGTGGCGGAACTCGCTCTCGGAGGCCAGGGAAGCCAGGGAATGATAATAGGTTTCGGCCAGGAATTCCACCTTTCCGGTGGCGGCCAGGGCCTTGAAGGAGTCTATCACCTCGGGGGCAAAGCGCTGGAACTGCTCCAGGGCGCTGCCGGAGATGGAATAGGCAATCTTGAACTTGCCTTTGCTCTGCCTGATCAGATCCAGCATGAGCTGGTTCATGGGCAGATAGCATTTCTGCGCAATGCGGCGCAGGATGGTGCGGTTGGCAAAGTCGTCATAGTAATGGGAATCCTTGCCGATATCGAAAAATCTGTACAGGCGGAGCCGGGTGGGTTGATGGACCTGGAAATACAGGCAGATGCTCTTAGTTGCCATAATCGATTATTTTACTACTGATTCATAAACTTTCTTCATCTTGGCGGTGGCGCCGTTCCATTTGAGGGCGTTCACCTCGTCAAAGCCCATTTTGGCGGAGAAGTCCGCCAGGGCAGGATAGCTGAGGAGGGCGTAGATGTCGTCGGCCATCGCGTCCACATCCCAGAAGTCCACCTTGAAGGCGTATTTGAGCACCTCGGCGGCGCCGGACTGCTTGGAAATGATGGAAGGGACGCCGGTTCTCATGGCCTCCAGCGGGGAAATGCCGAAAGGCTCCGAGATACTGGGCATGATGTACACGTCCGAGAGGGCGAACATCTTCTGCACGTCCACTCCCCGGAGGAAGCCGGTGAAATGGAAGCGGTCGCTGATACCCAGGCGGGCGGCCTGGCGGATGGCACGGTTCATCATGTCTCCGCTGCCGGCCATCACGAAGCGGACGTTCTTGGTGCGCTTGAGCACCTTGGCGGCCGCCTCGATGAAGTATTCCGGACCTTTCTGGTAGGTGATGCGGCCCAGGAAGGTGACCACCTTCTCCTTTACGCCGCGCTCCACCACCAGGTTCTCCCGGCCGCTGAAGTCCACGGCATTGTGCACGGTGACCACCTTGGCGGGATCGATCCCGTAGCGGTTGATCACGGTGTTGCGGGTTAGGTCGCTCACGGTGATTACCTTGTCGGCCACCTGCATGCCCTTCTGTTCGATGGCGAACACCCGGGTGTCTATGTTGTCCACGCTGCCCCGGTCGAAGGAAGTGGCGTGCACGTGGATGACGAGGGGCTTTCCGGTGAGTTCCTTGGCGGCGATGCCGGCGTAGTAGGTGAGCCAGTCATGGGCGTGGATTACGTCGAATTCGTCTTTGCGCTGCATGGCGATGGTTCCGCCCACCATGGCGTAGCGGGCCACCTCTTCCATGAGGTTGCTGCCGTATTTGCCGGAGAACTTGAACTTCTGGCCATAGCTGATGGAGAAGTCCTTCACCTGGCGTTTTTTCTCGTCCTCCACCAGCTTGCCGAACTCTTCCGGGTTGGCGTAGGGCACCATGTTGGAGCCGATGTGGATGAACTTGACCTTGTCCAGATATTCCTCTACAGACTCTGTAACCGTATCCACGGCCACATCCGAGGCGTTGATGATGGTGGTGGCGCTCTGGTCCTCGTCACCGGAGGCCGACGGCATCACAAAAAGGGTTTGGACGCCGTTGGCGGCAAGACCTTTCACGATACCCTCGCAGGCCGTACCCAAGCCGCCTGCGATATGGGGAGGGAACTCCCAGCCGAACATTAATACTCTCATTGCCTAATCCTCCCTGTATTTTGCAATCAACCAGTTGATATTGAGAAGGGCGGCCGTAGTCATGGCCGACGAGATGGCCCCGTGCGGCTCGTGGGGCGGATCCCCGTCGTAAAGTTCCGAGAAGGCACCTACTCCGTGCTTGGAGAGGTCTTCATAAAAACCTTCGGTGAGCCATTCGGCCCGCTTGATGAAGTTCTTGCCCATCATGTTGAAGCTGGCATAGCAGTACTGGGCCAGCAGGAACGGGAAGGCGCTGCCGTTGTGGTAGGCCAGGTCGCGGTCTATCTGGGAACCTTCGTAAACTCCCTTGTAGCGGGCGTCGCGGGGGCTCAGCGAACGGATGCCCCGACGGGTGACCAGTTCCGCATTCACTACCCGCATTACCATGCCGATGACCTCGTCGGATACGCAGCGGTAGTCCAGCGAGACGGCCCAGAGCTGATTGGGCCTGAGTTCCATGTGCTGGCCGGCCACATCCACGTAATCGGCCAGGAAGCCCTGTTCCGGATTCCAGAAGACGGGCTGGAAGTTCTGCTCCACCAGGTCCTTGATAGGGGCCCATTTCCTGTAGAAGCCGCTGTTCTTGCGCTCGTGTTCCAGGGCGAAGCAGATGGCGTTGTACCAAAGGGCGTTGGTCTCTACCTGGTAGCCGGCGCGCTCCGTAACGGCGCGACCGCTGATGTAGGCGTTCATCCAGGTGAGGGCCACGCCGTCTTTCTGGGCCCAGAGCAGACCGTTCGGCTGCATGGCCACTTCCTGGCGGGTGCCGGGAAGATAACTCTCCAGCACGGACTTGAGCACGGGGCCGTACTTGGTCCAGACGGCTTTGTCATCGGCACCGTAGGCGATGTACTGCTGAAGGGTAACGGCCAGGTAGAGCGGAGCCTCCACCTGCGTGGTGCGGCGGGAGAGGCGCTCCTGGTTGTTGGCGATGAGGTTGTCCAGAATTTCCTCGAACTCCTTGGGGGAGTCTTTTCCGTAGAGGGCGAGACCGGCCAGGGATTCCAGGGTTTCCCGGAGAAGGCCGGTATAGAGCCAGCTGTAGCCGGCCACGATCTGGACCTTGCCTCCTTCGTCCCGGATGAGGGAATCGGCCTGGCGGACCAGCTGGTCGTGGAAGGAGGTGATGGGGCCCACCTTCTCTACGGTGGCGTTGAACTTGCGTTTGAGGCCTGCAGCGTTCACAGAATCCCCTGCCGCGGCGGAAACCACGATGGATTCTCCTGAGGAAAGCTCCGTCTCGAACACACCGGGCACCCAGAGGTCTTCCCTGCAGTCGAAACCGCGGCGCATTTCATCGGAATAGGTGATTCCCTTGTACCACACGGGATTGTACTTGAACACGGACGCAGAAGTGGAGAGCTGCAGGTTCAGGTCCGGGAAGCCGTCGTACATGTTGAAGGCAGCGCCGTTCTTAACGGCCTTGAACCCGGTGTTGGCGGTGGCGTTCTCTCCCGTAAGGGCGTGCACGTTGCGGAAGGCGAGGAAAGGTTTCAGCTCCAGCTTTACTTTTGCGGGTGCTTTGAGCAGATCGTAGCAGATGAGGAGCTGATTGCCGTCCGGACTGAGGACGATGCGCTTGCGGAACACGATTTCACCGATCTTGTAGGTGATGCTGGGAACCGGATCTGCGTCGAAGTCCACGATGTACTTGTGCCCGCGGGGCTCGTAGATGTCGCCATAGCAGTGGATTCCCAGATTGAAGCGCTTTCCCCTGAGGATGAGGGTTTCGTCCAGGGAGCTCAGGAGCAAGTGGCGGTATCCGCCGAACTTGTCCACCGGAACGGCCAGCAGTCCGTGATAGCGGCGGGTATTGCAGGTGACGATGGAGGTGTTGCAATACGCACCCGACTTGCTGGCCAGGATAATCTCCCGCTTAAGTGAATACGAGAGGTTAACCAGCTCAGACTTGTTGAATTTCAAAAAAGCCATAAATATGTGTTTATACTTGCTTCAAAACCATGGCGCAACGGGCCGGCAGATATACCTTGAGGGTATGGTCGTAGGCCTGGTTGCCGTTGGGGCATCTCTCGGGTATGCTCAAGTGCCGTTCACCTTCCTTGAGACGGGCGTATCCGTCAAAGCGGGATTCGTCCGAATCGAGCACATCCACATACTCGCCCGCCGGAGCGGAGAACCCATAGTCCGCAAACGATCCGGTGGCCGAAAAATTCAGCGCAAAGATACAGTTTTTCCGTTTGAAAATCAAGATTTTCTTTTCTTCATCGGCCACAAGAAGTTCCGGGCGGTCTTTGAGAACGTCCTCTTTCCTGAGCAGATGCACCATTTCCTTGTCAAAATTCCGGAGAAGGCCGTAGCGGAGGTCTTTGTTTTCGGCCAGGGACCACTGGCGCCGGGCATACTTGAACGACCAGCCGTTCCCTTCCCGGGGGAAGTCTATCCATTCCGGGTGGCCGAATTCGTTACCCATGAAGTTGAGGTAGCCGTCTCCGGCGGTGGCGGCCGTCACCAGGCGGATGAGTTTGTGCAGGGCGACGCCCCTGTCCACGATTCCGTTCTGCGAATCCGTCCGCATGGCAAAGTACATTTCCTTGTCCATGAGGCGGAAGATGATGGTCTTGTCGCCCACCAGGGCCTGGTCGTGGCATTCGGCATAGGAGATGGTCTTTTCGTCGGCCCGCTTGTTGGTGAGTTCCCACCAGATTTCCCCCATGGACCACTGCTCGTCGGAGCGTTCCTTGATCCATTTGATCCAGTGGTCGGCCACGCCCATGGACATCCTGAAGTCGAAGCCCACGCCAAAAGCCTGGAAGGGGGCGGCGAGGCCGGCCATGCCGGACATGTCCTCGGCAATGGTGAACCCGTTGGGATTCAGTTCTTTAACCAGCATGTTGGCCAGGGCTAGGTAAATGACTGCGTCTTCGTCTACGCCTCCGTCGAAATAGAGGCCGTAATTGCCGAAGTCCTTGCCCAGGCCGTGATCCCAATAGAGCATGGAGGTGACGCCGTCGAAGCGGAAGCCGTCCATGTGGTACTCTTCCATCCAGTATTTGACGTTGGAGAGGAGGTAATAGCGGGTTTCGTCTTTCCCGTAGTCGAAGCAGCGGGACCCCCAGGCGGGGTGCTGTCCCTTGGGGCCGCTGTGGAAGTAAAGGTGGTCGGTCCCGTCGAATTCCGACAGGCCTTCCAGGGTGTTGTTCACGCTGTGGCTGTGAACGATGTCCATGATTACGGCAATGCCTTTCCCGTGGGCGTCATCCACCAGGTGCTTGAATTCTTCCGGAGTGCCGAAGCGGGAACTGAGGGCGAAGAAATTGGACACTTGATAGCCGAAGGAGCCGTAATAGGGGTGCTCCTGCAGGGCCATGATCTGGATGGTGTCGTATCCCAGGTCTTTCACTTTGGGAAGGACGTTGGTGCGGAATTCCTCGAAGGTGGATACTTTTTCGGCCTCTCCGGCCATGCCGATATGGCATTCGTAAATGAAGGGATGGGGCCGGGGGCCGGCATGGTTGTGCTTCCACTTGTATGGGGTATCCGGATCCCAGACCTGGGCGGAGAAGACTTTGGTGACGTCGTCCTGGACCACCCGGGTGGCATAGGAGGGAAGGCGCTCTCCCCCGCCGCCGGGCCACTCGATATAGAGCTTGTACAGTTCCCCGTGGCGGAGGAACATGGCGGGGATGGCAAGTTCCCAGTTTCCGTCGCCGATGGGCTTCAGGGCATAGGCGTCTGTACGTTTCCAGTTGTTAAAGTTCCCTATGAGGAAAATCCTGGAGGCGTTGGGGGCGAACTCACGGAATACCCAGGAACCGTCGGCACATTTGTGCAGGCCGTAATACACGTGGTTGTTAACGGCGTCTTTGAGTTTTCCGTCTCCGGCCATGTGGCGGAGGGTTTTCCAAATGTTTTCGTGCCTTCCGTCAATGGCGTCCTTATAAGGAAGGAGCCAGGGGTCTGTCTCGTAAATCTTTTTCATATCGATTGTCCGTTTTATCTTCTATTCCTTGTCCAGGGAATCAATCTTGTCTTTCACCGTACGCAAATAGTCCCGGCATTGTTTGAGCAGTTCCTTGCTGCGGCCCACCAGCGCATCTATATCATCCAGCCTGGTCTCCGGATTCTCCACTTTGGCAGCTATCTCCTCCAGCTCCTTCATCGCTTTCGCGTAGTCAAATTTCTGTTCCATCATGCTATGTGTTATTAAACGACCATCAAATCAGGAAAAGGCAGGACGCATTGGTCACCCCGACCAAATTCTCCTATTTTTAAGGAGGAACTGATTAAATCAGAGATATTCACAACAGCGCCAAAACGCATGAAAGATTCCTGGAAATCCTTAATGCGGTCTCCCCAATAAACCAGGCAGCATGCCATCGGAGCACCTTTTCCTACATCAAGTCCTTTTTCTAAAAATCTTAGCCGGGTATCATACAGAAAACAGATAGCAGACGCCCTGCCAAATACATATTCCTTCCAATGCTTTGTATTTGGTGCAACTGGAATAAGAGCTATCACTTCTGAATGGTATGTCAAATGAGCATCTGCACATTTCGCCAGCCAATGCCGAATGGTTGTTTGACGTACTCGGTCTGCTCCATAGGGCGGATTGACGTAGATAGTCGGATAATGCCATTCCTCAATCAATCCGTCTTTTTCAGGAAGCAGAAACTCCGTTTCGGCTTTAACAATTGAATACTCGTTCGAACATGGGTCCAAGGAAATTGAACCGTTCCAAAAACTTTTGATGGCCGAAACATATTTCGCCGGAGTACACCAACTCTGGCTCTGCGATATAACATGTCGTCCTGCTGTCATAGTATCTGTCTCCAATCTTTGTTCCTCAATGAAAGTAAATCTGTTCTCAATTGGTCCATGGGATAGTTATCCGGCGAAATGACATTAAACCAAGAAACTATATCGGCCAAATGACTGTCAAAATAATGCTTCAACGCCCTGTCTGCATCGGTTGTGATTGTTTTCTTCGTGAAAACATTCTTCTTATTCTCCCGCGAAGCATAAGAAGACAAGAAAGCGTTCCGGACAGCTGTCAGTTCATCTACCGGACTTGTTATCAAATCAGTAACAAATGTAACAAGTCCTTTATCGCTTAGGAAAAGCAACCTGTCATAGTTTTTTGACAGTACTTTCAGTTCTTTATTCTTATTCCCGGAAGTAAACCAATTGCCATGATTACTAACGACACCGATAGTGAGCATAAAATCACATAAAGAAACAGCGTCCTCTCCCGTCATTATTTCATTGACGAACACTTCATAAGGTTTTACCGACCAAGAATCTCCACGCCGCATAATCCCACAAGCTTCACCATTCGAGTCCCAAACCCTCTGAAGAGAAGAAACTGTCCTTGCGACATAGGCGCCCTGCTTGGCTTTTTCAATGGTTTGAGGTCCTTTTGAGTCACCTTCTTTTCCCACCCGCTTACATTCTACCATAGCATATGGTTTACATGACCGTTTAGAAACATGCACAGTCCCCTCGCTGCCGTTCTCCCTTAGGAAAACGTTAGCCATATAGAAAAAGTTCTCGCACTCATACAGATTGACAGAATTCGATAACAATCCTTGCCTCAATAACGGTTTGGATTTGAGATGTATACCCTGGGGCAGATAACTTTTAAGAAAAGATGGTTTAACCGCATCCCCCTTGAAGGGTATAACCTGATTGTCCGTCAGAGATGGATGGAAGGAGAATTCTACATTATGCGTAATATCCGGATTGCCAAACTCGGGAAGTGCCCTTTCTATAGCCATATCATCCTTAAAACCCCAAGCGCAGAAAAGATAATAGGTTATTAGTTCCACAATCGTCCCAAGGGCCCTCCCTGCTGCTTTTTTCTTATCGGCCCGGTTGGCGAAAACATCATCACTCAATATATTTTGCAGTTTATCAATGGAAGGATAGCTCATGCTATGTTCGTTTTATTATTATCAACTATTTCGCTGTAAATATTGTCTACGACTGCGGTAAGGGAACCGTCTGCGAAACGTACGCCGACACGGTCTCCCACTTGGACTTTTTCCACGGTCTTGAGCACTTTGTTGTCTTTCCCGGTTACCAGGACGTAGCCAAGACGCAAAATATTACGGGGATCTGAAGCGTTGATTACAGCCTCTTTCAGGGCTACACGGGAGAACTCTGCACTTAACTTTGCTTGGGCGGCAAAACGAAGCCTGTTCACAGCATCGTCACATAGACGGGACGACGCTGCGTATTTCTCCAGCAGTCCTTTCGATATACGGTTTACACTGCGTTGTAAAAGCATCTCAAGGGCGCCCAGGCGGGAGCGTACCGCACGCTGCACCGCAACATCGGCTCCATTGAGTTGTATTTCTACCCGAGAAAGAATGCGTTCAGCAGCATTGCAAATGCGATGGGCAAGGCGGTCCAACAACTGGTCCTGGGCACGGAAGGCGTCCAGGAACAGGTCGGCCAGGGCGGTGGGGGTTTTCACGGACTGGTTGGCCACCATGTCGGCAATATGCACATCCTTGTCGTGGCCGATGGCGGTGACAACCGGTACGGGGCATTCGGCAATAGCTACGGCGAGCCCGTAATTGTCGAAGCACAGGAGGTCTGTTTCGCTGCCGCCGCCCCGGAGGATGAGGATGGCGTCGTAGCCCTTTTCTCCTGCTTCGGCAATGGCGGAAGCTATATCCTCGGGGGCCTGTTCTCCCTGCATGAGGGCTTCGTAAAGGTCCAGCCGGAAGGCATACCCTTCCGGATTGCCCAGAAGATGGTTCCGGAAATCCTGATAACCGGCAGCGGTCTTTGAGGTGATGACGGCCAGACGGAAAGGGATTTCAGGGATTATCAGTTCCTTCTGCATTTCCATGTGGCCGTCCTTGGTAAGCCGCTCAATGGCTCTTTTCCGCTCCAGGGCCTGTTCCCCCAGGGTGAAGGCGGCGTCGACGTCTTCTATGTACAGGGAAACGCCGTAAAGCTCGCTGAAACTCACCTGCACTTTCACCAGGACGGTGATGCCGGGGCGGAGTTTCTCTCCGGTGGCCTCCTCGAAGTACCGGACCAGCTGGGGATAGTGCCATTTCCAGATGATGGCTCGGGATTCCGCGATGGTCTTTCCTCCCCTGCTCTGAGTAAGGCTCAAGTAGCAGTGACCATTGGCCCTGGGGCTCCAGGAGGCTATCTCCGCTTTAACCCAATACCGTCCCGGGAAGGCATCGGCCATGCTTTCCTTGATCCGGGCCTGCAACTGTGCGAGGTCTATATAATCCCGCTCTGCCATAGTTTCACAAATATAGAAAAATTCCGATTCTCTTGCAACTTTGCAACCCCTGCAACAGCCTCATTTTATTTTGACGAAAGCCAGGGTTTGCCGCCGGCTGGATTCTGGACAATCTGCTGGCCGAAGGCAAGATGAACAGGAACTTCCGGAAGATGGTCTTCACCCAGGCCGGCCACAGCTGGACCACCTGGCGTGCCGATCTGGCTGTCCTTGCCCTCTCCCTCTTCCGCTAACGGTGGAGGTTAAGTGCCTGGTTAGCAACCATTTAAATAGTATCCCCGTGCATGGTTTCATGCACGGGGATACTACTTAATAAGCTGTTATTCAGCTGGTTAGCCTCCACCGCTAACGGAAGAGCTTCTGGGCGAAGGTGTTCAGGTAGAGGCGCCAGTTGGCCCAGGTATGGCCGCCGTCGGACACGAAGTAAACATGGTCGAAGTTCTGCTCGTTGAGCTTGGCGTGCATTTCCTCGGCGCCCTGGAACAGGAAGTCGGCGCTGCCGCAGGCCAGGAAGTAGAGCTTCACGCCGGCTTTCTTGAGGGTGGCCAGCTGCTCGGGGGTGGCGCTGCCGGCTGCGGAGAGCGGGCAAATGTAGTCGAAGAGTTCCGGATACAGGATGGAGGCCGAAATGGTGTGGCCGCCGCCCATGGACAGACCGGCGATGGCGCGGGACGCCGGCTTGGGAATGGCGCGGAAGTTCTTCTCGATGAAGGGGACAATCTCCGTACAGAGGCTGTTCACATAGGCATTGCGGAATTCCTCTGAGCGCCAGTCGATCTGCTTTTCGGGGATATTGAGGGTACGGGCGGCCTGCTGTCCGGGGTTGCCGTTGGGCATGACCACGATCATCGGCTCGGCAAGGCCCTTCTCGATGAGGTTGTCCAGGATCTGTGCGGCACGGCCCATGGAAATCCAGGCTTCCTCGTCACCACCGGCTCCGTGCAGCAGATAGAGCACCGGATACTTCTTCTTGGGGTTGTTCTCGTAACCGTAAGGCGTATAGACGGAAAGGCGGCGGGAGTAACCCAGGATTTTGCTGTCGTACCAGGGATGGCTCACGGTGCCGTGGGTCTTGGCTTCTCCGTAGTTCTCTGTACGCTCGCCGGGAACCATGAGCATGGGAAGGTAGCGGGTGCCGTCACGCTGGACCAGCACATTCTGGGGATCGTTCACCGCAACGCCGTCCACCACGAAATTGTAGGTATAGATTTCCGGTGAAGGAAGGGGAATCTTGACCTCCCACACGTTGTTCTCTCCGCGGACCATGTCGATGGTGTCCCCATAGGGGTTGGGCATCCAGGATCCGCTGAGCTTGACAACCGTAGCGTAGTCGGCCTTGAGGCGGAAGGTGACGCTGTCGTTCTGGATTTCAGGAGAGATGACGGGTTTGGCGCCTCTTCCGAAGGAGAAGTTGGCAAGTTCCTGTGCCTGCAGGGAGGCGGCGACGGCCAGGGAAGCGGCCAAAAGGGCAAAGAATCGTTTCATAGAGATAAATATGTTAATTGGTTTAGTTTCCATTATTTCACACCCCGAAGATAGCACATTCCGGGCAGAAAAAAAAGAAGTCCCGATGGTCACACATATTATGTTTCCTCCCCCGGAATGATTATCTTTGCAGAAAACCAAAGAAAATGGCAGCTATATTTGATGCAAAAACCGTGAAGGACGACTGCGTCCAGTGGATTAAGGACTGGTTTGAGCAGAACGGTCCGGGATGTAACGCCGTGCTGGGCATTTCCGGCGGAAAGGACAGCAGCGTCTGCGCCGCCCTATGCGCAGAGGCGCTGGGCAAAGACCGGGTGATTGGGGTCACCATGCCCAACGGCTTCCAGCCGGATATCGACGACTCGGTAAAACTCATCAACCATCTGGGAATCAAGCGTTACAATGTGAACGTGGGGCCCGCGTTCAACGCCCTGATGGCCGAAGTTGAAGCGCAGCTGGGGCGGGAGGCGTCGGCCCAGACCCGCATCAACATGGCGCCGCGCCTCAGGATGACGGCGCTCTACGCCGTATCCCAGAGCAACAACGGCCGGGTGGTAAACACCTGCAATCTCTCGGAGGACTGGGTAGGCTACAGCACCCGTTACGGAGATGCCGCAGGAGACTTTTCCCCGCTGGGCGGGCTCACCGTCCAGGAAGTGGTAGCTATCGGCAAGGAGCTGGGACTGCCCATCGAACTGGTGGAAAAAGCGCCTTCAGACGGCCTCACAGGCCACACGGACGAGGATAACCTGGGCTTCACCTATGCCGTGCTGGACAAATACATCCGCACCGGCGTCTGCGAAGACCCGGCTACAAAGGAGCTCATAGACAGGAAGCATGTCCAGAACCTCTTCAAACTCCTGCCCATTCCGCACTTTACTCCGGAACTGCCCTCGCTCTGAAGAAGCGGCGCTATCAATCAGAAACTGTAAGTCAAGCCCAGGCCGTGAGGGGCGGGGCCCAGTTGCCAGGCGGCGGCATACCCGTTCCGCCGGTTGTAGTCGTCGGCAATCCATTTCAGGCGGGCTTTGCCGATGAAATAATAGGCCAGTCCCGCTCCGGCAACAAGGCCTAAGGTGCCAGTGATAGCGCTGGAGATGACCACGGTACTTTCATGGATGTCCGGAGAGTCGATGAAAAGGGCGTACCAGCCAACGGTCGCCACCAGCAGACCGGCTCCGGCCAGGCCCACGGGAAGGCCTATCCGGCGCTGTTTCTGCGCCTGCAGATAGGTTTCGTAGTAATTCTCTTCGCCAATCAGGTTGTGAAGGGCATCTTCCGTAAGCCGGGAGCCGCCGATGGAATAATCCCCCTTTCCTTCATAATAAAGGCGGCCGGTGGGGGTTTGGGCACGGGAAGGCAGGACGGTCAGGAGAACCATTCCGGCCACAAGGAGTAATTTGGTAAGCTGTTTCATTCTTTTTTCGTGGTTAACAGTTAGGGGCGGGCCTTATTTCGCCCGGGTATAAACTTGGATGGGACAACCCGTAAAGTCGAAGTGCTCCCGCAGCTTGTTCTCCAGGAAACGTTTGTACGGGTCTTTCACCCACTGGGGCAGGTTGCAGAAGAAAGCGAACTGCGGCGTGCGGGTGGGAAGCTGGGTTACATACTTAATCTTGATATATTTCCCCTTCCACGCGGGCGGCGGATAATTCTCGATTTCCGGCAGCATGGCATCGTTCAGGTCCGATGTGGGGATTTTCCGGCGCATGTTCTCCGCCACCCGGGCGGCTGCATCCAGCACGTCCAGGATCCGCTGCCTGTTGAGCACGGAAGTGAAGATGACGGGAATGTCGTTGAACGGGGCCAGGCGGGCCTTGAGGGCTTCCGTGTAGTCCCGCATGGTATTGGATTCCTTCTCAAAGAGGTCCCACTTGTTCACCACTATCACGCAGCCCTTGCGGTTCTTCTGGATAATGTTGAAGATGTTCATGTCCTGGGCCTCCATGCCGGTGGTGGCGTCTATCATGAGAATGCAAACGTCTGAATGTTCGATGGTTTTCATGGCGCGGAGGACGGAATAGAACTCCAGGTCTTCCGTCACCTTGCCCCGCTTGCGCATGCCGGCCGTGTCCACGATCATGAACTCGTGGCCGAACTTGTTATAATAAGTGGAGATAGAATCCCGGGTGGTGCCGGCAACGGGGGTGACGATGTTGCGCTCTTCGCCCAGAAGGGCATTGGTGAGGGAGCTCTTTCCTACGTTGGGGCGGCCTACAATGGCGATATGCGGAAGGTCCGCATGCTCGTCGTCGGCCTTCCTGTCTTCCGGGAGCACCCTCAGAATCTCGTCCAGGAGGTCTCCCGTGCCGCTGCCGTTGGCGGCCGATATGCTCCACACTTCCCCGAGGCCCAGGCCGTAGAAGTCGAAGGCGTCGTACATCTTCTCGCCGCTGTCCACCTTGTTCACGCAAAGGACCACGGGCTTCTTGCTCCGGCGGAGCAGGTCGGCAATCTCCGCGTCGTAATCCGTGATGCCGGTGGCCGCCTCGCACATGAACAGGATTACATCGGCCTCTTCTATGGCGATGACCACCTGGCGGCGGATGGCCTCTTCAAAGACATCGTCCGAATTGGAGGTGTAGCCGCCCGTGTCCACCACGGAGAACTCCCGGCCGCACCATTCGCACTTGCCGTAATGACGGTCCCGGGTTACGCCCGCCGTCGCATCTACAATTGCCTGACGCATGCCCACCAAACGGTTGAACAGCGTGGATTTTCCTACGTTCGGTCTCCCGACTATCGCTACTAATGCCATAATTTTCTTCTATTTTTCTAATTCGAACAGGGCGCAGCTGCTGCAGGCGTCACTGTAATTGCCGTCACACACCGGCTTCCCCTTCTGAGCCGCCAGCATTTCCATCTCCTCCTGCTTCACACACTTGACGCCCCGCTTTTTCATCTCCGGATTGGTGGAAATTTCCCCATTCGGGAAGGGACGCTTGAAAAAGAAGATGTTCACCCCGAGAAGAATCACGGCGAGTCCCACGAAAGCTATGGCGGCAAGGAAGGTTTTCATAACTGCCTACAAAGGGAATTCCGAGGAGATGGGTTCGTAATTGTACACCCTCAGGATCATCCGGGCGAAGGTTTCGGCCATGGAGACCACGCGGAACTTCCCCTGAAGATGTTTCTTGGCGGGATCCAGCGGAATGGTGTCCGTGACATAGACTTCCGTGAGGGCGCTGCTGTCTATGCGCTCGTAGGCCGGACCGGACAGCACTGCGTGGGTGGCGAAGGCCCGCACGCTGTTGGCCCCGCGCTTGAGGAGCTCGTTGGCGGCTTCCGTCAGGGTGCCGGCCGTGTCGATGATGTCGTCCAGGATTACGATGTCCCGGCCTTCCACTTCGCCGATGGGGGTGATGCGCTCCACCACGTTGGCCCGGGCGCGGGTTTTGTGGCAGATGACCACCGGCGTATGCAGGTTCTTGGCGTACGCATTGACGCGCTTGGCTCCGCCCATGTCCGGAGCGGCCAGGGTGAGGGTGTCCTTGAACTGCCGCTGGAGCTTCTTGAGGATGAACAGGAAGTCGTAGCTGGCGTACAGGTGGTTCACCGGGAAGTCGAAGAAACCCTGGATTTGGTCGGCATGCAGGTCGCAAGTCATGAGGGCGTCCGTTCCCGCCACCTTGAGCATGTTGGCCACCAGCTTGGCGCCGATGGAAACGCGCGGCTTGTCTTTCCGGTCCTGCCGGGCCCAGCCATAGTACGGGATGACGGCTATCACTTTGTTGGCCGACGCCCGCTTGGCCGCGTCGATGGTGAGGAGCAGTTCCATGAGGTTGTCCGTGGGCGGGAAGGTGGACTGCAGGATGAAGCAGGTGGCGCCGCGGACGCTCTCGCTGAAGGAGGGCTGGAACTCTCCGTCGCTGAAACGGGACACGTCCAAACCGCCCAGGACCATTTCCGGCTCGTCTTCCTGCTTCATGCGGTTCATGGCCTCCACCACTTTCTCTGCGAAGTAGCGGGTTGCATCGCAGGTATATATGGCCATGCGGTGCTTATGCACGTCGTTTATCATAATGTTGTAAGGATAGATCCAATGTAATCCAGTATTTCTTCCTTCCCCATGCCAGTAACCGAGGAGGACACAAAGCAGGGGGGCAGTTCCTCCCACTCCACCAGCAGGCGCTCCTTGTTCTCCTGCACCTGGGCGTTGAGGGCGTTGACGCCCTGTTTGTCGGCCTTGGTGAACACCAGGCCGAAGGGAATGCCCTTCTCCCCCAGTTCCCCGATGAAGCGAAGGTCCACCTCCTGCATGGGATGGCGGCTGTCTATGAGCACCATGAGCATCACCAGTTCCTGGGAATTGTTGATGTAGTCCCAGATCATGTGGCGCAGCCTGGCCCTCTCCTTGTCCGGCAACTTGGCATAGCCGTAGCCGGGAAGGTCTACCAAATACCACTTGTCGTTGATAAGGAAATGATTGACCAGCTGCGTTTTGCCGGGTGTTTGGGAGGTCTTGGCCAGTTTCCCGTTTCCGGTGAGCATGTTGATGAGGGAACTCTTTCCCACATTGCTCCGGCCGATGAAGGCGAATTCCGGCAGCCGCAACTGGGGCTTCTGCCCCACCCGCGCGCTGCTGCCTGCGAAAACGGCTTTGGTAACCTTCATAACCTTCCCTTAGGTTTTGGACAAGCAAAGATACGAATTCTAAAACGATTTTCCTATCTTTGCATCCATGGAGCAAGACGAATTATTCATGCGCGAAGCCCTGTCTGAAGCCCGGGCCGCCGCCGATGCCGGAGAAATCCCCATCGGGGCCGTGGTGGTATGGAAGGGACGCGTCATCGGCCGGGGTCACAACATGACCGAGCGCCTGCACGACACCACCGCCCATGCAGAGATGATCGCCATCACCGCCGCCACGGAGGCAATGGGTGGGAAATACCTCAGCGACTGTACTTTATATGTAACCGTAGAGCCCTGTCCCATGTGCGCCGGAGCGCTGGCCTGGGCCCAGATGGGAAGCATCGTATACGGCGCACCGGACCCTCGGCGCGGCTATTCCCTGTTCTCCCCCTCCCTCCTGCATCCCCGCACCCAGGCCCGCGGCGGCGTGCTGGCCCAGGAATGTTCGGCCCTGATGCTGGACTTCTTCCAAGCCCGCCGGTAAATCCCTTCCCAGAACAATAATAACATTCTGAATATGAAAGGAGTAGTAATTTTTCTCGCCGACGGCTTCGAAGACATGGAAGCCCTCGCCACCCGCGACATCCTCATCCGCGGCGGCATCCCCGTACAAACCGTATCCATCCAGGACGACTATACCGTGGAGAGTTCCCACGGGGTAACCGTCTTCGCCGATACTTCCTGGAGCGATTTCGAAGCGGAAGAGGACGGCACCTCCAGCGAGGACGTAATGATTTTTCCGGGCGGCATGCCGGGGTCGAAAAACCTGGCGGAGCACAAGGAACTGATGGACCTGATGAAGGAGCATTATGCCGCCGGCGGAACGGTGGCGGCCATCTGCGCCGCCCCCGGACTGGTGGTCTCGCAGTTGGACGGCCTGGAGGGACTGCGGTTCACCTGCTTCGAAGGATTCCAGGATCCGCTCTTGGCCAAGGGAGCCGTATACACGCCCGAGAGCACGGTCACGGACGGCCGCCTCATCACCGGCCGGGGCGCGGGGCACGCCGTGAACTTCGGCCTCGCCATCCTCCGCAGCCTGAAAGGGGAAGCGTCTGCCGAAAAGGTGAAAGCGGGGCTGATGCTGTAGGTTATCGGACCACGATGCGCTCGATGCGCCGGGGAACGGAGGCCAGGATCTCATAAGGGATGGTGTCCAGGATTCCGGCAAGTTCCAACACGGTAGGGTCCGTTCCAAAGACCGTCACCGTATCTCCCTCTGCGGCGGGAAGGCCCGTCACATCCAGCATACACATATCCATGCATATATTGCCGATGGTGGGTGCGCGGTGGCCGTTCACGGAGAAAGAGGCGGCGCCCCGGCCCAGGCGGCGGTCGATTCCATCGGCATAGCCAACGGGGAGGGTGGCGATGACCGTGCCTTCCCGGGCGTGGCCCCATCGGCCATAACCGATGGTGTCTCCCGGCTTCAACTCCTTGATTTGCAAAATCTTGCATTTAAGCGACGCCACGGGGGCCAGCTGCTTCCCGGGCAGGGCGCTGATGCCGTACACGCCAATCCCCAGGCGCACCATGTCGTACTGGTAGCGGGTAAAGCGCTCGATGCCGGCCGAATTCAGGATGTGCCGCATGGGCCTATAACCGATCTCCTGCACCAGGCGGGAGGAGTTTTGCTCGAAAAGGGCAAGCTGGGCCAGCGTAAAGTTGTCTTCCCCGGGGTCATCCGCCACGCACAGGTGGGAGAAAATCCCCTTTACGCGAACCTCAGGAGTAACTTTCAGGAAATCGGCAAGCTCCTGCAGCTCACTGGTCACGAAGCCCAGCCGGTGCATGCCGGTGTCCAGCTTGATGTGGACGGGATAGTCCCGGAGCCCTTGCTCCCGGAGCTGGGCCACCAGCACTTTGAGCGAATACAGGTTGGGAATGGAGGGCTCCATCCGTGTATTGATGATTTCCGGGAAAAAGTCTGTTCCGGCGGTGAGCACCAGGATGGGCAGGGAGATACCGTTGCGGCGCAGTTCCAGCCCCTCCACGGGGTAGGCTACGGCCAGATAGTCCGCTCCGGCGCGCTGCATCATGGCAGCGAACTCCACCGCTCCGTGACCATATGCATTGGCCTTGACGAGCACGAGCAGTTTCGTCGCAGGCTCCAGCAGGGAGCGGAAATATCTGTAATTCTCCACGGCGGCCTTGAGGTCCAGTTCCAGCCGGGAAAAATCGTCCGGGCGCATCATCTGATTTCTTCGTCGTTCCTAAACAACTGCAAAAATAATATTTCCGACTGACATTTTGCCATAAAAATTGTATTTTTGCAGTTGGGCTCGTCTTTTGCTGTAAGTCCGGAAAACTTAAAAGTATGATTTCTACCCAGGCCATATGGATCCTCATGTTTGCGGTAATGCTGCTGAGCATGATTATCCAGAACGTGCTCAAAAGCCGTTTCAACAAGTATTCGGAGATTCCCATTTCCCTTACCGGGGCCGAGGTGGCCAGCCGCATGCTGCAGGCCCATGGCATCCGGGACATACAGATTGTCTCCATCGAGGGAAAACTCACCGACCATTACGACCCTACCACCCGCACCGTGAACCTGAGCGAGGGGGTCTATTACGGCCGGTCCGTCGCGGCCGCCGCCGTAGCCGCGCACGAGTGCGGACACGTGGTCCAGCACGCCACCGGCTATGCCCCGCTCAAGATGCGCAGCGCCCTGGTGCCCGTAGTGTCGTTCACCAACAACATCGTTTCATGGGTACTGCTGGCCGGGGTCATTTTTGTCAACGTATTCCCTTCTCTGCTGTGGATTGGCATCGCCCTTTTCGCCCTCACCACCCTGTTCAGCGTGATTACCCTGCCGGTAGAGATCAACGCCAGCTCCCGTGCCGTCAAATGGCTGGAAAACACCGGTATCGTGAACTACGAAACCAAGCCCATGGCCACGGACGCCCTCCGCTGGGCTGCCTACACCTACGTGATTGCCGCAATCGGCTCGCTGGCCACCCTGCTCTATTACATCTCCATCGCCAACCGCCGGAACTGACCCCCACGGGCACCAAAACCACCCTTCCCGTGTCCGGACACACAGATGGAAGATTCCGTTCAACACAGAAGGCCCGGGAACAAGACAGTTCGGAGGCCGGAGGCCGACATGGGGGTGTTTGAGGGGGCGAAGCCCCTTCAATCTATCATCGAAGATTCCGTTCAACACAGAAGGCCCGGGATTCCGGGCCTTCTGTGTTGAACTGCAGCGATTCGAACGCTGACTGAGGGAACCAAAATCCCTAGTGCTACCATTACACCACAGTTCAATTCGGGCTGCAAAGATAATGTTTTTTTCGGACAATCCGCCTCCTTGCAGAGAAAGAATTGGGCCGATAAGGAACTAAAACAGCGTAGGATGGTTCTCTTCCAGTTCCGAGAGCACCTTGGACATGATGGCCTCCCGGAAAAGCGCAGCCTTGGCGTGCACCTTGAAACGGGAGCAATATTCGTCTATGGCAGCCATCTCGCCGTCGTTGAAATACAGCACATAACGGTTCTTCCTGCGCAGCAGGGCTTTCTGCTTCTCCAGATAGGCGGGGTCCACGCCAGGAATTTTCTTCTTTCTGGGCATCGGCGTAAAGTTATTGGGTTAAGTCCACATAACGGCGGAGGACGGTTCCCTCCCGGTCCAGCTCCAGCACGAAGGGCAGGGCGGAGAGGTCGAAGCTGTCCAGCAGTTCCATCGCCATTTCCTCGTCCTCCACGAAGATCGCATCCATGTCCACCAGCAGCACCCTCGCTTTCCGGTTCCCCTTCACCCGTTCATCCACGGCGGCAAGGGTTTCCTTGCACATGTAGCATCCGGGAGAGTAAAACACTATGTACGAAGGACTTCCCTTCAGGGAACGGAGAGAGAAGACGCCTTCTTTGGATGGCTTGGAGAAGAGGCAGCCCTTCCGGCGGAGGGTTCCCGGGACCTGCAGGTCCGGAATCTTCGAACCCACCGGGGTGCGGGAACTGAAGTCCAGCAGGAGGTCGGCCAGGGACAGCACCTGGGCCTTGTCTTCCGGGGTGCTCCAGATGTCTCCCAGCCGGATATACTTGTTCACTATGGGGCCGATGGCTTCCCGGCAGGCCTCCGAGCGCTGCGAGGAAAGGAAGTACAGCAGGTCCCCCATCGTCTGCTTGAAGGCCTGCTCGTTGCCTTCGCCGAAGGTGCGGGCTGCCAGATAGTCGGCTATATCCTCTACATCGGAGGTTTTGAGGCTGTCTCCGTAAGCGGCGAAAAGCTGGGCGTAACGCTCCATCTGGGCCGGCTCTCCGTAGGTGTGCCGGTTGGTAGAGAACTCCTTGTCCAGCAGCAGTTTGAGGGCATCCACATCCAGGTTCCTGCCCAGAATTTTCCCGGACGGGTCCATAAGGTACAGCTTGGGAGTCTGCAATACGCCGTACTGGATTTGCCAGTCGCTCTCATGCTCCGGATCCCAGAGGTGCACGGCCCCGGGCAGCTGTTTGCGGTATTCTTCCCAGGCCTCCGGCACGTCCCCCACATTGACGGCATAGACGGTGAGCGGATACTCCCCTCCCGCCATCAGGCGGGCCAGGCGCGGCGTTTCCACCTTGCAAGTGGAGCAGGAGGTATCGTAGAAATAAATGGCGCTGTAGCCTTCGGCCGAAGGAATCCGGACCTCCTTTCCCAGCGTATCCAGAAGGGCGATTCCAGGGGCCTGCATGCCGATGAGCGAGTTCCTGTTGAACATCACGAACACCTGCGCGTTGAGCAGGTCTCCGTCGGCATGCATGGGAACGACCCCGGAGAGGAACCATTTTTCCGCCACGTGCACGGCCACCGCCTCGTCGCCCATGATCCGGGACTGGAGGTAATGGTCGTAAATTTTCAGGGCCACATACTGCCGCACCAGGGAGTCCTTGCACGATTCTATGAGAAAGTCGCATTCGGCATTCTGGACATCGGCACTCTCCCCGGCCAGGGCCGTGAAATACTCCTCCAGCTTGGCCCCCAGCTCTTCGTAGCTCTGGGCGCGGAGGGAAAGGGCCAGCAGCAGGCCGGCCAGCAGCAGAATCAGGCGCTTCATAACTGGACGCCCTCCGGAATGAAGGCCGAATAGTCTCCCCCATGCTTGAGAATGTCCCGCACGGCCGATGAACTGATGTGGGCGAACTCCTGCGCGGTAGGGATGATGATGGTCTCTATCTCGGGGGCAATCCGGCGGTTGGCGTCGGCGATGGAACGCTCCGTCTCGAAGTCTATCATGTTGCGCACCCCGCGGACGATGTGCCGGACGCCCAGCTCCCGGCAGGTGTCAATGGTGAGGTTGGAATACTGGATTACGGAAACACCGGGAATGCCGTCCGTTGCCTGGCGGATGATGTCCAGGCGCTTTTCCATGGAAAAGAAGCCGCGCTTGTCCTGGTTGATACCCACGGCCACCACCACTTCGTCGAACATGGTGAGCGCACGTTTGAGGATATTCAGATGCCCGGCGGTAAAGGGATCGAAGGAGCCGGGAAAGAGAGCTTTTGTTTTCATAATTGCCAGTCGATGGGAGTTTTGCCCTCCGCAATAAGAATTTGGTTGGTCTTGGAAAAATGCCGACAGCCGAAGAAGGCCCCGCCCGCCAGGGGGGAAGGATGGGCCGCCTGTAGGACGTAATGCTTGGAAGTATCTATGAGCGAGGCCTTTGCCTTGGCAAAATTACCCCAAAGCAGGAACACGATGCCGCTGCAGTTGTCGCTTAAGTAACGGATGACCGCATCCGTGAATTCCTGCCAGCCGACGCCCCGGTGAGAGGCAGCCTTGCCGCCCTCCACCGTAAGGATGCTGTTGAGGAGCAGCACCCCCTGCCGGGCCCAGTCCTCCAGGTTGGGACGGCCGCTCATCCGGATGCCCAGGTCCTGCTCGATTTCCTGGCAGATGTTCCGGAGGGAGGGCGGCATCCGCACCCCGTCCGGCACCGAGAAAGAGAGCCCCATGGCCTCCCCGGGATTGTGATACGGGTCCTGCCCCAGGATGACCACTTTCACGGCCTGCACCGGCGTAAGTTCAAAGGCATGGAAAATGAGGCCGCCGGGCGGATAAATCACCTTCCCGGCAGCCTTTTCCTGATGCAGGAAGCGCACCAGCTGCGCGAAATACGGTTTTCCGAATTCGCCCGCCAGTGCGTCTTTCCAACTTTGCTCTATCTTAACGTCCATGTTTGTCTACAAAGGGATTCTTCGTCACTTCGTTCCCCAGGATGACTGCAGGGAGGCTGAAAACTGCCATTCCGGGCGAAGCGAAGAATCTAAAAAATGGAATTGATCACATCATCAATTGTTTTCACGTAGACAAAGATAAGACCTTTTATGTAAATATCCTTGATATCTTCCACATCTTTTCGGTTTTCTTCCGAAATCACTATGGTATGCACCCCAGCCCGCTTGGCCGCCAGGATCTTCTCCTTGATGCCGCCCACCGGCAGCACGCGGCCCCTCAGGGTCATTTCCCCGGTCATGGCCATGCCCTCTTTCACCGCCTGTCCGCGGAGGGCCGACACCATGGAAGACACCATGGTGATGCCGGCCGAAGGACCGTCCTTGGGAACGGCGCCTTCCGGCACATGGAGGTGGATGTCCTTCTCCATGAACTGGTCGGTGGTGAGGCCGGCCAACTGCGGGTGGGCCTTGATGTACTGCCAGGCAATCTGGGCGCTTTCCTTCATCACGTCCCCGAGATTGCCCGTCATGGACAGGGCGCCTTTGCCCTTGGCCACCGAGCTCTCCACGAAGAGGATTTCCCCGCCCATTTCCGTCCAGGCCAGGCCTGTGACAACACCCGCGCCCTCGTTGCCTTTCACCGTGTCGTGCCAGGCGGTGGGAAGGCCCAGATACTCTTTCAGGTGCTCTTTCCGGATTACAGAAGGATAATCCTGCTCCAGGGCAATCTTCTTGGCCGTCACTCGGGCAATTTTGGCAATCTGCTTCTCCAGGCCGCGAACGCCGGACTCGTGGGTGTATTCGTCTATGATCTGCTCCAGGGCGTCATCGGCAATGGAAAGGCCGTCCGTGAGCAGGCCGTGTTCCTTGAGCTGCTTGGGAATGAGGTAGTTCTTGGCAATCTGCATCTTTTCTTCGGCCAGGTAACCCGTCACGTTGATCATCTCCATACGGTCCCTGAGGGCTGGCTGCACGGTGCCGATCCCGTTGGCGGTGGTGATGAACAGCACGTGGGAAAGGTCGTAGTCGATGTCCAGGTAATTGTCGTGGAAGGTGTTGTTCTGCTCGGGGTCCAGGGCCTCCAGCAAGGCGCTGGAAGGGTCTCCCTTGAAGTCCGACGCCAGCTTGTCTATCTCGTCCAGCACAATCACCGGATTGGAGGTGCCGGCCCGCTGGATTCCGTTCAGGATACGGCCCGGAAGGGCGCCTACATAGGTTTTCCGGTGCCCACGGATTTCGGCCTCGTCATGCATGCCGCCGAGGGAAATCCTTACATATTTGCGCCCCAGGGCCCGCGCCACGGACTTGCCCAGGGAGGTCTTTCCCACTCCGGGAGGCCCCCAGAGGCACAGGATGGGCGATTTCATGTTCCCCTTGAGCTTGAGGACTGCAAGGTACTCGACAATACGGTCCTTCACGGTCTCCAGGCCGAAGTGATCCTCGTCCAGCACCTGCTGGGCGTGCTTCAGGTCCAGGTTGTCCTCCGACATCTCGCCCCAGGGCAGGTCCAGCATGAATTGCAGGAAGGTGAGCTGGATGCTGTAGTCCGGGGAAGAGGGATTGAACTTCTCCAGCTTGGCCATTTCCTTGTCGAAGATGGCCCGCACTTCCTCCGGCCACTTCTTCTCGTCGGCCCGGCGGCGCATCTTCTCGAATTCTTCCTCTTCGTCCATTCCCAGCTCTTCCTGAATGGTGCGAAGCTGGTTGTTCAGATAATATTCCCGCTGCTGCTGGTCGATGTCCGTCTTCACTTTCTGGTTAATCTCCTGGCGGATTTGCAGCAGCTGGATCTGGGTGTCCAGCATCTTGAGCAAGGCCAGGGCACGCTCGTGCAGGTCCAGGATGCTCAGGAGCGACACCCGTTCCTGGAAATTCTCCACCTCGATGGTGGTGGCCACGAAATTGATCAGAAAATGGAAATTGTCGATGGACATAAGCGCCCCGACAGCCTCCTTGGGGGCGAAGGAAGAGGACTTAACCACCGAGGACGCCCGGTCCTTGATGCTGTCGGCCAGAACCCGGGCCTCCCGTTCGTCCATTTCCGGGACGAACTCCTCCAGACAGTGCACCCGACCCAGGAGATAGGGCTCGGAGGACACGATGCTGTCCAGGGCCAGGATGCGCATCCCCTGCAGGATGGCCGTAACCGAACCGTCCGGCATTTCCAGGGTCTTGATTACTTTACAAAGCGTGCCGAAAGGGTTCAGATCCGCTTCCGCAGGATCTTCCACGGCCACATCCAGCTGCGGCACGGCGCCCAGCCAGCCCTTGCCGGCTTCGGCATCGGCCACCAGTTTCACCGACTTGTCACGCCCCACCGTAACCGGGAAAACGGTCCCGGGAAAGATGATGGCATTCCTGAGGGCCAGGATGGGCAGGACTTCCGGAAGTTCCGACTCGTCCACTTTCATGGAAACGGCCTCTCCCATTACCGGCATGATATTGACTTCCACCCCCACGGGGGAAAACATTTCGTTTGGTTTCATACGCAATTCAATGGGGACAAAGCCACCTTCTCTGCCATTTTGTCAGATTTCAGGGAAGCGATTGTCCGGCGCTATATATTGTCAATCTCCGTGCCAAGGTGCAAAATGCCTTTCAAAGCGTTATAAATGGCAGGTTTTTAAGTTTATTATTTTGAAGATTCGAAAAATGTTTATAAATTTGTGCCGATTTTTCGGATAAAGAGAAAGCTAAACAAAAACAATAATTATTATGACAAAGGCAGAGATTGTTAATGAAGTAGCGAAATCTACTGGTATTGAAAAGGTTCAGGTTTTGGCCGTGGTAGAAGAATTCACCAAGGTTGTGAAGGGTTCCCTCATCGCCGGCAATCCCGTATACCTCAGAGGCTTTGGCAGCTTTATCATCAAGCACCGCGCCCAGAAGGCCGCACGCAACATCACCCGCAAAACCACTATGACCATCCCGGCACACGACATCCCGGCTTTCAAACCGGCCAAGAGCTTCGTTAACGCCGTTAAGGAAAAATAATAATTTAAACCCTCACAATTATGCCTAGCGGAAAAAAGAGAAAGAGACATAAAATGGCAACGCACAAGCGTAAAAAACGCTTGCGCAAGAACCGTCACAAGAAGAAGTAAGAAAGACTAGGCTTCTTCAGGAATAAAGGGCTTGCGGTAAGGAAGCAGGTCCTTTTGCTTTGTTAAACCCTAATTCCAATGGAGTCTGAGAAACCGGACAAGGACCTGATTGTTGACGTAACGTCAACGGAAGTACATATCGCCCTGATGGAGAATCACCGGCTGATAGAGTACAACACGGAGTCCAGCACTGGGAACAAGTTCACCGTGGGAGACGTTTACCTGGGCAAGGTGAAAAAGATTCTCCCGAACCTCAATGCTGCCTTTGTGGATATCGGAGACAAGAAGGAAGCCTTCATCCACTATCTGGACCTGGGACTGTATTTCACCGCTTTCGACCAATTTGTACGGGAGTCCAACGGGAACACCAACCTCAAGGACCTGTACTCCCGCATCAAGATTGGAGAGCCCCTTCCCAAGGAAGGGCACATAGAGGAAGTCCTCCGCCCCGGTCAGATGATTGTAGCCCAGATAGTGAAAGAGCCCATTTCCACAAAGGGATCGCGACTGACTGCAGAGATTTCATTGGCAGGACGCAACATTGTACTTCTCCCCTTCGCCGAGAAGGTGTCTATCTCCCAGAAGATAGGCTCGAAGGAAGAGAAACGTAGACTGGAAACCCTGGTAAGGAGTATCCTACCCGTCAATTACGGGGCCATCATCCGCACCGCGGCGGAAGGCAAGAACGCCGCCACGCTGGTGGGAGAAACCAAGGCCCTGATAGAGAAATGGGAAAACTCCTGGAAAAAGATTGCCAAGGACAAGACCGTCAAGCTGCTCTTTACGGAATACAGCAAAACCACTACCGTATTGAGGGATCTCCTCAACGACTCGTTCTCCAATATCTGGATCAACGACGAGCGGGTGGCCGAAGAGGCCCGGAAGTATGTTTCGCTTATAGCTCCGGAGCAGGAAAAGATTGTCCACCTGTACGAAGGAAAGCAACCCATCTACGACCATTTCGAGGTCACCCGGCAGATCAAGGGCTCGTTCGGCAAGGTGGTTCCCATGCGACAGGGGTCCTATCTGGTAATCGAATCCACCGAGGCGCTCAACGTCATTGACGTCAACAGCGGCATCCGTACCAAAACCGCCGACCAGGAGGAGAACTCCTTCGAGGTTAACAAGATTGCCGCAGAAGAAATTGCCCGCCAGCTCAGGCTCAGGGACATGGGTGGCATCGTGATTGTGGACTTCATAGACATGGAGACCAACGAGCACAAGAACGCCCTCTTCAAACTGATGCAGGAGCTGATGGAAGAAGACAGGGCCAAGCACAATGTGCTGCCGCTCACCAAGTTCGGGCTAATGCAAATTACCCGGCAGCGGATAAGGCCCGTCACGGAAATCAACACATCGGAGCAGTGCCCCGTGTGCCACGGCACCGGAAAGATTCATTCGAGCGTGGTGATAGACGAAGAAATAGAGCGCAAAATCGCCTTCTATTCCATAGAGAAGGGTGTCCACAGTATCGTACTGAAAACCAGCCCCATCCTGGGTTCCTACCTAAAACGGGGGTTGTTCAATTCCTTCCTGGCCAGGTGGCGGAAACGCTACAAGATTAAACTGGAACTGGTGGAAAGTACAGACTACGCAGTCCTGCAAAATGATTTGTTCAATGAAAAGGGAGATAAACTGGAGTAGTTTGCTCCCTTTTTTATTTGTGCCTGCGGGAAACCAGGGCAGCCAGCAGGAGCAGCACGAACACGAACACCGAAACGCGCCCGGTCACATCCCCGTTCCTGACGAAGAAGCTTTCCCGGGAAGACAGGCGTACGGTTCCGTCCAGTACAGCCGGTTCCCACCAGGGGGTGCGCTCCAGCACACGGCCCTCCGGGTCGATGACGGCGCTGATGCCGGTATTGCCGCAACGGGCCACATAACGGCGCGTTTCGATGGCGCGGAGGCGGCTCATGTCGAAATGCTGCCGGTAGCCCGGACTATCGCCCCACCATGCGTCGTTGGTGATGACCACCAGCAGCTGCGCCCCTTTCCTCACATAGCCGGTGCAGTACTCCCCGTAAACCGATTCGTAGCACACCGCCGTGCCGACAGGAACCTTACGGGCCCCCAGCTTCATATCCAGGCACGAAATCTCTTTCTGCCCCACGCACTTACCCATCAGATTGCCGCCCAGAAGTTTTTCCAGGGGGACGAACACCTTGGGATAGGGCGTGAGCTCCGTCCCCACCACCAGCTTTGACTTGTGGAACACCTGATACCGGCCGGACGTGTCGGTAATGACGGCAGAATTGCGGCTGGTGAGCCAGAGATGCCGTCCGTCGGCGCCGGTCGGTCCCCTGTCGTAGGCAAGAAGCGACGGGGCGGAATAGGAAACCTCCAATTCGTAGGCCGACGCCCCGAAAAGAAGGGTGGCCGACGGATTCCGGGAAAGCCAGTCCTGATATCGGCGGAAGCTGGGATTGGCGGGAATGTCGTCCAGCAGGAAGCCCGCAGTGAAGGTCTCCGGCGCCAGGACCAGGACGGGGCGGTCCTGGGGAACCGTCCCCACCAGGCCCAGGAAAACGGAATCCTGCTGCTGCTGGGTCATCGATTCAAACTTCTGGTAAGGGTCGAAGTTGGGCTGGCCGATGCGGACGGCAAGCTCCTCCCCTTCCGCCTCGAAGGACAGGCAGGCACTCCAGACCATCGGCCCGAAGATCACCAGCACGGGAGCTGAGAGGGCGCTGATACGGGCTGCTGCCGTCCAGCGGGCCATGCGGCCGTCCGACAGGGACACCATGAGGCCGAAGACGGAAAGGTTGGCCGCCCACACCCAGAGCGATCCGCCCAGGTGGCCCAGCACCGAATACCATTGCACCAGGCCGGTAGTGCCGGCAAAGGCGTTTCCCAGCACCAGCCAGGGCCAGGAAATTTCCGCCATCGTCAGATAATACTTTTCCCAGGCCAGCCAGGCGGCCGCCAGGAAAACATACGGAAGTACGCCGCCCAGACGGCGCTTGACCCAGCGGAACGAACCGAAAACCAGCGACATCTGCAGGGCGTTGGCCAGGATGGCGAAGATGGCGCCGCCCACCGTGGCCTCTCCAATCCACCAGGTTGTGACGGCGTTCCACAGCACGAAGGTGCCGTAATGCCACCACCAAAAATGTTTTTTCCGGGAAGCCGAGGCCAGCCGCTCCATGATCAGCAGCGGGACCAGCCCCACCAAGGCGGTCCAACCCATATGGGGAACCAGCCACGGCAGGCTCATCAATACCACGAAGAGGGCCGCCAGAAGAAGGAATTGGTTCGTCTGTTTGTTCACAGGGGCAAAGTTATGGAATTTTTTCGTAACTTCGCAGGCAGGACAATCTATTATTCAATTCTATGGCCATCAAGAACAATTGGATTCTAAAAAATATCCTCGGCGCCGTGGTGGTTATTGCCGCCCTTGTGGTCCTGGCCTCCGTAGGGCTCAGGATCATCACCCGCCACGGACAAACGGTGACGGCCCCGGATTTCACCAACCTCACCGTGGCCGAAGCGGAGCAGCTGGCATCGGCCTCCCATGTGGGCGTGAAGGTTGTGGATTCCGTATTTGTCCGGAGGCTGGGGGCCGGCGTCGTGTACCGGCAGCAGCCCAAGGCCGGTTCCACCGTCAAGAAAGGCCGCAGCATCTTCCTCACCATCAATTCCATCGTCCCCCGCAAGGTGGTCATGCCCAACTTGTACGGCTACTCCGTCATCGAGGCCCGCGCCGAACTCCAGAACCGTGGGCTCAACCTGGGCAAGCTCAATTACGTGAAAGACATAGCTACCAACAACGTGCTGGGGCAGAGCATGAACGGCCGCGAAGTGAAAGCCGGAGACCTGGTGGTGAGCGGTTCCACCATAGACCTTACCGTGGCGCTCGGCTCGGAAGAAACCACCACCACTGTGCCGCGCCTTATCGGCATGAAGTATGTGCGGGCCATGGACGCCCTGCACGACCGTTACCTCAATGCCGGAAGGGTCCGCTTCGACGAAGACATCCGCAGCTATGCCGACACCATGAACGCCGTAGTGTACAAGCAGGACGCCCTGGGCGCTTCCAAAACCCTGGGAAGTCCCATCAACTTCTACCTGACGCTGGACACTTCCAAACTTCCGGCACAATGACAGAAGAGGAATTCGGTCCCCTGACGGAGCCCGCCGCCGAGGAGGAGATGTACGAGCATTTCCGCCTGGTGGCCGACAAAGGACAGGCGCCCGTCCGGGTGGATAAATTCATCGCTTCCCATCAGGAAGACACTTCCCGCCACCGGGTTCAGCAGGCCATCAAACTGGGGTACGTCCTTGTGAACGACACCCCCGTCAAGGCCAACTACATCATCCGCCCGCTGGACGTGGTGAAGTTCGTGATGCCCTACGAGCGCCGCGGGCTGGAGATCCTGCCGGAAGACATCCCCCTGGACATCGTCTATGAAGACGAAGACGTGCTGGTGGTGAACAAGCCCGCCGGCATGGTGGTGCACCCCGGCCACGGGAACTACAGCGGCACGCTGGTGAACGCCCTGGCCTTCCACCTGGGCATCCGGCAGGAGGCCGATGCGGAAGACGAACGCATGGGCGTGCTGGTGCACCGGATAGACAAAGACACGAGCGGCCTTCTGGTGGTGGCCAAGAACCCTCCCGCACAGCTGAACCTGGCCGACCAGTTTTTCGTCCATTCCATCGACCGCATCTACACGGCCGTAGTGTGGGGAAACCTGGCCGAGGATGAAGGCACCATTTCCGGCACCATCGGCCGGGACCCGAACGACCGGCTCCGCTTCAAAGTGTACGAGGACCCGGAGAAAGGAAAATGGGCCGTCACCCACTGGAAGGTGCTGGAGCGCTATGG
>FLNX01001647.1_pt1 | contig 48430 bp, 43 predicted proteins | sample 1140341 | NCBI WGS metagenome assembly FLNX01 (sample SAMEA3878208, study PRJEB12797) | bioreactor metagenome | biome: Moose rumen | place: Sweden | collected 2011-10
TTCGGGCGGATTTGCAATCCGCCCGCCCTGAGGAGGGGATTTATAATCCCCAAAGAAACAAGCCAAGGGATTACAAATCCCTGATTCAACTTCGGCGGATTGCAAATCCGCCGAAACATACAGATAAAAATACAACATTAATTCATTGAAAAACAGTCTCTTCATAGCGCTCCTTTTCTTCGCCAGTCAGACCTTCGCACAGCAGGTGGAGCCGGTGCGCTATGAGGTGAGCCGTTGGAACAAGGAGCAAGGCTTTCATTTCCAGCCCTTTGGAGAGCAAGGCGGGATGATGTGCGCCGAGACCGAACGAACCGACAAGGACAAACACCGCCTGTGGAGCTTCGCCACCCTCGACACCATGCTCTACGAGACCCGCAGCGACTTGATTCCCTTGCCCGAAAAGCTCAAGTTCCTCGACTCGGGCAGCGACGGGCGTTTTGCGGCTTTCTGCTTCGTCAACGACGGCAACAAGAAAGCCGCCGACTCGCTCGATTTCCTTGTCGTGGCCTTCGACAGGCAAGAAAACGCCTTCCGCACCTTTTGGGACAAATGGCCGGAGAAGTCGGTGCCGCTGTCCATTGAGGTCGTTGACGGCACGATGATGTTGGCCCTGAACAACAAAAGCGGCAACGGCAGTCTGCGTTTCTACGACCTGACTTCTGACGGCAACCGCGTGGTAACGCCTTCGTCTTCAAGCAGTTTTGTGCTGTTCAAGACGGATGCCTTTGCCAAGGAGCATTGCTTCGTGGTGGCCGCCAAGGAGTTTGAGAACAAGCGTTTCGCCTCCACGTCGTTTTTGGTCTATTCCCCGACGGGCAACCTGCAAGGCAGCTATCGCTACGACAACATCCCCAACGCCGCCTTGGGTCGCATGGGCTTCCGCTTCGACGAGAGCCGCAACCTCGTGGTTGTCGGCACTTTGGAGCGTGAAACCGGGCGCAAGGTCAACCTCGAAGGCATTACCGAAAACTTCGACAAGGAGAGCGTCGGCGTGGTGTGGATGCGCTTCGCTTCGGCCACGCCCGACAGCCATGTCTATCTCTTCAAGGACATGCCCGACATCGAGCACGCCCTGACCGCCTCCGACCGCGTACGGGTGCGCGAGGAACGCCTGAAGAACCAAAAGAAGGAGAACCCCACCAAGGGCGAAATCGCCTTCCAGTTCCTCACGCCGCGCCTGACCGACTTCGGCGACCTGACCGTGTTTTCCGTCGAGGCGTTCATGCCTTATTACCACACCGAAACGCGATCGAGCTATGGCTATTACGGCTACTACGGCGGCTATCCTTACACTTATACCGTGTTCGACGGCTACGACTTCTTCAGCGAGATCATCCTTGCCTTCGACCGCGACGGCCATCTGCAATGGCAGCAGTCGGTGAAGTTCGACAACGAGCTGACCTACGAGCTGTCGGCCCATGCCGCCGAGGGCGTTTGCTTCGACGAGTTGGTGGTGGCCTCGCCCTATCGCAACACCTTGCGCTACACCGCTTTCGATGCCGCCGGCCAAGCCCTGATGAACCTACAAAGCGAGAAAATTGCTCCCATCCACGGCGCCGATTATGTGGAAGACGAATATTTTGCCCAAGTCGCGAAATGGTACGACACACGCTTCCTCATTTTCGGCTCGCAAATTATCCAAAACAGCACCCAACCCAAGCCGAGGCGGACGGTGTTTTATCTGCAAAAGGTTCAATATGAATGAGATAATTATTGACACGAGACGCGAGACTGCGAGACGCGAGACGGTTGGTCGATGGCCCGAGTCCTGTGTCAGAAGGTCTATTAAAAGGTGAACTTTATGTTAGGGAGCTACCTGAAATATCTGTTGCAGCGCAAGAGCAAGTACTCGATCCACTCGCCTTTTGTCTATGACTTTATGGCTAAGGTGCTGTACGACAAAGGCTCCAACCGCGATTACGACATGATGCTGCGCGTCAGCCATTTGATCGACGGCAAGAAGTTTGCCACGCGGTCGCGACGCAAGCAAGCGCGGTTTCTGTATCGTTTGGTGGGTTATCTTGAGCCTGAGACGGTGCTCAGCTTCGGTCGCGTTTCGGCCTTGAATACCAGTGCGTTGGCTTTGGGCAACTTGCAGACGAAGGTCTATTTGGAGCAGTCGCCCGAGTTTCTGGAAGCGATGAGTTCGATGGGCATCGTCAACGTGAACCTCATCCAACCCGATGCGGACGGGGAGGAGCAGATGGAACGCTATAACACGGGCTTCGTGCTTTACGGCATCGACGACTTTGGCGAGGACACTTGGGACAACCTTGAGGAGGGCATGGCCCAAGCCGACGACGACACGGTGTTGGTCTTCGAGGGCATCCACCATTCGGGACGCACCGAGGCCGCTTGGGAGGCAATCAAGGAAAGCGAAGGCGTCACGCTCACCATGGACTTGTACAGCATGGGCTTGGTCTTCTTCCGCGACGGCATTGAGAAACAGCATTTTGTGCTTAAGTATTAAGAAACTACGAATTGCACGAATTGTACGAATTTTGAAACGGAATTTTGCGGACAAGTCCGCGAATGGCAACGAACTTTTCTGCAATTAGTAGTAATTCGTAAAAATGGATGCTTGCATCCCAATAAATTCAAAAATAATTCGTTTTATTCGTGAAATTCGTAGTTAAATTGTTGAATTATGAAAAACGTTACCTACACCAAAACCGGCGACCAAGGCCAAACCTCGCTGATTGGCGGCCTGCGCGTCGCGAAATATGACGACCGCGTGGAGGCTTACGGCACCGTCGATGAGCTGAGCGCCTTCATCGGCGTGCTTTACGACCAAGAAGGCATTGCCGACGGGGTGAAAACCGTCTTGGACACCATCCAGAACAAGTTGTTCACCATCGAGTCGCATTTTGCCTTGGACGAGAACTCAGACGTGAAGAAGATGATTCCCGCCTTGACTTCCGACGATGTGGCCTTTTTGGAGCGGGAAATCGACATGATGAATGAGCAGTTGCCCGAGCTGAAATCCTTTGTCATTCCGGGCGGCAACCTCAAGGCTTCTTATGCTCATGTGTGCCGCACGGTGTGCCGCAGGGCCGAGCGTCAGGGATGGCGTTTGGCGGCGCAACATCCCATCGACACGCTCGATTTGCAGTACCTCAACCGCCTGTCGGACTACTTCTTCGTTTTGGCTCGTTTTTTCGGCTTTTTAGACAAAACCAACGAAAACGATTGGAAGTCAAACGGATAAAAAATCCATAATTTAGTTGAAAAACCCCTTGTCAGTTCCAAAAATACTTGTACTTTTGCGCGCTCAAAAAACAGGCAACACACAAAAAAACTATATACAATGTATTGGACACTTGAATTGGCATCAAAATTGGAAGACGCTCCGTGGCCGGCCACGCGTGATGAGTTGTTGGATTGGGCCTTGCGTACCGGAGCACAGGAAGAAATCATAGAGAACCTTCAGGAAATCGAGGACGAGGGTGAGATTTACGAACGCATCGAAGACCTCTGGCCCGACTATCCCACGAAGGACGACTTTTTCTTCCACGAAGACGAGTATTAAGGCGTTTTCCGCCTTAATCCCTAACATTTAGGCTTTTATAAACTTGGGCATCAGTTGGTTCTGATGCCCGTTTTTTTTTTGATAAAAGTATTTTGACTTGACATGTTTTTTCCATACTTTTGCGGAATCAATGGACGCACACGTAGTTTGACATGCTTCGACGTGCCCGTTCCCTAAGCAAAGCAACCATGGACGAAATCAAAGTCATCGAAATCAAGAAGAGCGTCTTTGAGGATAACGACAAAGATGCGGAGAACCTTCGTAAGGAATTGAAAGACAAAGGCGTATATCTGCTTAACCTCATGTCGGCGCCGGGCAGCGGCAAGACCACAACGCTCATCCAAACCCTCAACCGCATCAAGGACAAGCTGCGCGTGGCCGTTATGGAAGCCGACATCGACAGCGACGTGGATGCCGTGAAGATCAAGGAAGCCACTGGGGTGCCTTCAATCCAACTGCATACTGGCGGCATGTGCCACCTCGACGCCGAGATGACGCGCCAAGGTCTCGACAATGTGGCGTTGAAAGAGGTGGATTTGGTCGTCCTCGAAAACGTGGGCAACTTGGTTTGTCCCGCCGAGTTCGACACAGGCGCCGTCCGCAACGCGATGATTCTCTCCGTGCCCGAGGGCGACGACAAGCCGTTGAAATATCCCTTGATGTTCACCGTGTGCGACCTCGTCATCATCAACAAGACGGATGTGATGCCCTACTTCGACTTCGACCTTGAACGCTGCAAGCGCAACATCCTCATGCGCAATCCCAACGCCACCATCATCCCCATCTGCGCCAAGACCGGCGACGGCGTGGAAGCCTTCGCGGATTGGCTCCTCACCGAGGTCCACTCTTGGAAAAACAACCAATAACCCCAAACTCCTAACTCCTAACTCCAAACTCCTAACTCAAAACTGTTTTATCATGCCAGAAATGTCAACCAAATTTGTCCCCAAGCACAAAGGCGACAAACACCCGAACCCGAAACTCATCAAATTCGTCAAGCACGTCACCGACCGCGTGCCCGGCAAGATCAAGATGACCACCGACGACCCCGAATACTGGGGCTTGGCCTGCATCTTCGAGGACGAGATGGATGCCACCACCCGCGAGGCAGCCCTCGACCTGCTGCTCGACATGCTCTCCAAGAAATTCCTGCAAGTGCGCGAGCACCACAAGATTCAGGAATTGCACGAGTGGAACGAAAAGAAACACTATACGCCTGATGCCCAGTCGTTTGACGAGCTGCTCGACCAACTCGCCTACTTCGGGATGGTGGAGTTCGACTACGGTGACAAATACACCAAGGACGGTCCCATTCCTGGCACCACCTACAACCGCGAGGACCGCGAATACTGGGTACCAATGTTCGTCCCGGGCAGTGCCGAATACACCAACATGAACGTCGAGCTGATGGACAAGCACCCCGAACTCGCCATGTTCTTCGAGCGCATGACCTTCCTGCCCTTGGAGAAAATCACGCCGATGGTGCCGATGGGCGGCGCGGGCATCGGGATGCATGTCATCCCCGTGGAGAAAGCCATCTCGATGGAGAACCAGTCCGTTGACATCGAGCATATCTCCTATTGGCTCAAACGTTATGAAGGACATTTGAGCGTGGGTATCTGCTCCTGCCGCTACGGTCGCAAGAAGATGGACGAAGGCTGCGCCGACGACTACCGCGACTGGTGCCTCGGCGTGGGCGACATGGCGGACTATTGCGCCGAGACGGGCCGCGGGCATTATATCACCTACGACGAGGCCATGGACATCCTTAAGAAAGCCGAGGATCACGGCTTTGTGCATCAGGTGACCAACATCGACGGCGAGGGCAAGATTTTCGCCATCTGTAATTGTAATGTCAAGATTTGCAATGCGTTGCGCACATCGCAGCTGTTCAACACCCCCAATCTTTCGCGAAGCGCCTACGTCGCCAAGGTGGACCCAAAGAACTGTGTGGCCTGTGGCCGTTGCGTGGAATATTGCCCCGCCGGCGCCGTGAAGTTAGGCCAGAAGCTCTGCACCAAACACGGCGAACAGACCTATCCCAAACAGGAGTTGCCCGACGTGAGGAAATGGGGCGAGCATAAGTGGAACGAGGATTACCGCGACCGCAACCGCATCAACTGCTACCCGACAGGAACGGCACCTTGCAAGACCGCCTGTCCGGCCCACATCGCCGTGCAAGGCTATCTCAAGAAGGCCGCCGAAGGCAAATACACCGAGGCGTTGGAACTCATCAAGCGGGAGAACCCCTTCCCTGCGGTCTGCGGGCGCGTGTGCAACCGCCGCTGCGAGGATGCCTGCACCCGTGGCACCATCGACCAGCCCATCGCCATCGACGCGGTGAAGAAGTTCATCGCCGAGCAGGACCTGAACGCCGCCACACGGTTCATCCCCGAAGTCAACATCTGCTCCAACGTGCAAGACCATTGGGACGAGAAGATTGCCATCATCGGCGGCGGCCCGGCGGGACTGAGCTGCGCCTACTACTTGGCCACCATGGGCTACAAACCCACCGTGTTTGAGAAGAGCGAGACCCCTGGCGGTATGCTCCATTATGGCATCCCGTCCTATAAATTGGATAAAGAAGTCATCAAGGCCGAAATCGACGTCATGCGCGAGATTGGCGTGGAGATCAGGACGGGCGTGGAAGTGGGCAAGGACATCACCATCCAGCAGCTGCGCGAGCAGGGCTACCAAGGCTTCTACGTGGCCATCGGCTGTCAGGGCGGCAAGCTGCCCGGCATCACCGGCGAGACCCAGCCCGGCACCACTACCGCCATCGACTTCCTGCACGAGGCCAACTGCGGCAAGGTCAAGGTTGAGGGCAAGGTGGTTGTGGTGGGTGGCGGCAACGTCGCCATCGACGCGGCAAGGGTGGCCAAACGGAGCGGTGCCTCATCGGTGACCATGCTCTCGTTGGAAACCGAAGACATCATGCCCGCCTCGCTTGAGGAACGCCGCGAGGCTCGTGAGGACGGTGTGACCATCAATCCCGGCTGGGGCCCGAAAGAGGTTTTAGGCGAAGACAAAGTCACCGGCATCGTCTTCAAGAAATGCACATCTGTGTATGACAAAGACCAGCGTTTCTCTCCGCAATACAATGATGATGAGACGATTACGTTGGATGCCGACTTGGTGATCTTCGCCATCGGCCAGACCGTGATGTTGGGCGACCTGCTGAAGGATACCAAGGTGGAACTGCTCCGTGGCGTTTATCCCGTGGCCGACAAGCTGACCTACCAAACCGCTGAGCCCGACATCTTCGTGGGCGGCGACTGCTACACGGGGCCCAAGTTTGCCATCGACGCCATCGCCGCGGGCAAGGAAGCCGCCGAGAGCCTGCATTGCTTCGTGCAACACGGCCATCTGACCATCGGGCGCAACCGCCGCGACTTCATCGAACTCGACAAGGACGACATCGTGGTGGAGAGCTACGACAACGCCTCCCGTCAGGTGGAGCGCGTCGAAGCCAAGGAAAGCCCCTTCAGCGAATACACCGCCGCGCTCACCGAGGAACAGGTGCGCAAAGAGACCGCCCGCTGCCTGAGTTGCGGCGCTTCGGTGGTGGATGAGAACCGTTGCATCGGATGCGGCATCTGCACCACCAAGTGCGGCTTCGACGCCATCCATCTCTATCGCGACCATCCCGAGGCGAGCCACATGGTGGTCTCCGAAAACAAGTTTGGAGCCATCTTGCCCTATATGCTCAAACGTACCGGAAAAATCATCTTCGGTAGTAAAAAATAACTGCAAACTCCAAACTAACAACTTCAAACTGAAATGCACGAATTAGGCATCGTCTTCTATATCATCAAGGACGTCAAGCAGGTGGCCGAGGAAAACCACGTTGGGCACGTGAACAGCGTGGTGATGGACATCGGTGAGGTGTCAACCGTGGTGCCGCATCTGCTCACCGACTGCTGGCGATGGGCCGCCGACAAGGAGAACCTGCTCCGAGGCTGTGAGTTGAAAGTGAATACCATCCCTGCGGTGACCCATTGCGACGACTGCAAGAAGGAATATGAGACGGTCAAGTATGGCAAGACGTGCCCTTTCTGCAACAGCCAAAACACCTGGCTCCTGCGAGGCAACGAAGTGGAGATTAAGGAGTTGAGAGCAGACGGCTGATAACAGGCGAGGCGGGAACGCGGCTTGTCATTTGAAAAGAATCAGGCGAAACAGAAAAAATAAATTGATTATCTTTTGCTCTTTTAGAAAAAAATTGCACCTTTGCATATAATTTGATAAACCTCAAAACAATGGCTTGTTTTATAGTACCACTGACACAGGCGATAGCCACCTCTGCATATCGCAGAAGAATAGAAAGTCAAAAGTCGAAAGACAACAGACAAGAAACCTTCCTGTCGCGCAATCTTCCCATGTTAGAGAAGATGCTTTGGGGAGGTTCTCTTATGCTTATAGTTGACCATGTGATCAACGGTGAGCTGACTTGGATGTTCCCATTTTTCACTGCATTAGAGACAGAAGGGGGCGGAGCAGTCATGCTTCGCGAGATGTTAACCATAGGTGTACCAATGTCGCTGATTGTTACCGCGGCATGGGCAGTATGGTACTGCGCAAAAGAGCACTGGTTTGTTCGTGCTTAAAAGTAGGCAAGAGATTCAGAACACTGACTGCCTGAAAAAACGATTGCCGACAGCCTCTTCGGGCTGACAGAGCAGGTTTTGATGGCGACAGATAACATTAAATTAATTCATCAAAAACACTTAAATTATGTTCTTTCAAGTTTATGGGGCTAACGCCCTCCCGCAGTGGGGAATGCTGCTCGTCGTCCTCGTGGGGTTGATCCTGCTTAACGAGTTTGCCCGCCGCACCAAGTTCGGCGGTGCCGTGATGTTCTTTGCCGTGCCTTTGGCCCTGACGGTTTATTTCGTCGCCATCGCCATCGGTGCCCGCACAGGCGCTGAGTGGGCCTTGAACAACCAGACCCACCTCTACATGAACGGTTGGTTCCACTATGCCAAGCTCTATGCCGCCCTCACCGGCTGCATCGGCTTCATGATGATCAAGTACAAATGGGGCATCGGCGCCAAGCATTGGTTCAAGCCCTTCCCGTTCATCATCGTGGCCATCAACATCTTGATTGCTGTCGCCTCCGACTTCGAGTCGGCCATCAAAGGTTGGAACCAATGGTGGCTCTCCAGCGAAGGCGTGTGGCTTTATGGCGGCTGGCACAACGTGATGAACGGCGTTGCCGGTATCATCAACATCTTCTGTATGACGGCTTGGTGGAACGTGTTCGCTTCCAAGGACAAGAAGGATATGATTTGGGCTGACATGACCTGGGTCTATATCGTGGTCTATGACATCTGGAACTTCGCTTACACCTACAACTGCCTGCCGACGCACAGCTGGTACTGCGGCATCGCCCTGTTGCTGGCTCCCACCATCGCCGCCTTGCTGTGGAACCGTGGTGGCTGGATCCAGAACCGTGCCAACACCTTGGCCATCTGGTGCATGTTTGCCCAAGTGCTGCCGCTGTTCCAAGAGACCTTCAAGAATGGTCAGCAATGGTTCAGCTGGGCTGTCCTTCCCGTCCAGTATCCCCACGGCGTGGAGACCATCAAGCAGATTTACGAAGTCGCCGGTGGTGAGGCCGCCGCTGTGGGCACTACGGTGAGTTCCGTGGCCGCCAATCCCACCATGATGACCGTCATCAGCGCTTTGGCTCTGATTACCAACATCATCGCTTTGTGCTACATCATCGTCCAGGCCAAGAAACGCCACATCAATCCTTACAAGGAGGACGTTTTCATCAACCAGAAGTATTACAAAGACGCCATGGCTCGTGCCGATGTCGATTGAACAGACGACGTGCATTAAACGAAAAAGTCCGCAGGGTTCTGTGGACTTTTTTTGTTTCCGGACGCTATTAATATAAGGTATCTAAATCACCCGCTCGTTGACGATGCGCCACTCGCCGGGTTGCAGTCCGCCGAGCGCGATGTTGCCGATTTTGACGCGAATCAGACGCAAGGTCGGGAAGCCCACGGAGGCAGTCATGTGGCGCACTTGGCGGTTCTTGCCTTCAGTGAGGGTGAGGCGCACCCAGCTGGTCGGGATGGCGGCGCGATAGCGGATGGGTGGCACCCGTTCCCAAAGGCCTTCAGGCGTATCGACGATTTGGGCTTGGCAAGGCTTGGTGCGGTAGCCTTTGATGAGAACGCCCTTTTTCAACTGGTTGACAGCCTCTTGCGTGATTTGCCCGTCCACCTGAGCGAGATAGGTGCGCGGATGCTCGAATTTCGGATCCAATAGTCTTTTGACAAGTCGCCCGTCGTCGGTGAGGAGCAAGGCCCCTTCGCTGTCGTGGTCGAGCCGACCGGCGGCATACACGTTGGGCGGAAACCCGAACTCGTCCAAGGCACGATGCCCGGCTTCGGGGGTGAACTGGCTGAGTACGCCAAAGGGCTTGTTGAACAAAATCACCATGGGAAACGCTCAATCTTCCGACGCTTCATCGATGGTCTGCGCGAAGAAGCTGAAATTCACCTTTCCGTAATGCCGTTGCTTCATGAAGTGGGGGTGCTCCTCAAAATGCTGATACTTATCGTGTTCGAGCACGAACATCCCGCCTTCGCGCAAGAGGTTGCGCTCGAAGATAAGGTTCACCAAAGCGTCGTACTGTTGGCAGTCGTAAGGCGGGTCGGCAAAGATGAGGTCGTATTGCATCGTGTGTTTGTCCAAGAAACGGAAAACATCGGAACGGATGACGAGCAACTCCTTCATTTCGAGCTTGTTGGCTGTCTCGCGGATGAACCGCACACAGCCGAAATCCAAATCGACGGAAACGACTTTCGGGCAGCCCCTCGACACCAATTCGTAGGAGATGTTGCCCGTGCCGGCAAACAGGTCTAAGGCCTCGGTCTCCTCCAAGTCGAAGTGGTTTTCGATGATGTTGAACAGGCTTTCCTTGGCCATGTCGGTGGTGGGGCGCACGGGCAGGTTGGTGGGCGCGTAAATCTGCCGCCTTTGGTATCTTCCTCTGATGATTCTCATCTTAATGCTTGGTAATGAATGAAATAGTACTGAAACGGCACTTCGGCCAACGCCTCGCTGACAGGAACCTCTGCACGGTCTTCCACAAACAAAAGATACTTGATGTAGCGTTTGCACAGTTCGATGATGTTGGATTCGGGAAGGATAAGGCCCGAAAAGCAAACGGGGTGCTCGGAATAGGAGAAATGGTTTTGTTCGAGAGCAAAGATCAGGAAGTAGGCGAAGTCGTCTTTTGTGTTGAATCTGAAGTTGTTAAAGAAATCCAAGCGGCCTTCGTTGACGATAGCCAAGTCGAAATTGCGGCTTTTGACATTGACGAAGGCGGCACGGCCTTCGGGCGCATATTGGACGACGCTGTCGAGGAAAACGGAGCTTGTGTGGCGGATGCGTGCCTTCTCCCATTTCGCCTTGATCATTTGGTATAGCGACTTCGACATCGCAAACACGTTGACGCACCTTTCGGTTCCAAGTGTTTCGTTTAGGATGATTTGGTCGCCTGACGCTTGGAACGCGAAATCAAGGTAGCCGGTCGCTTCGTGCTCGTCAAACAAGTCGGCGGGGACGAGGGTGTTGCAACGGTTGTCGATGAGGCAGGTCACGGCATCGGGGCCTTTGCCGTCCAACCCTTTTGCTGCCAAGGCTCTTTCCAAGGCATGGAACGCCTCGACGCTGTCGGTCAGTGCCTCTGATTGGAAATTCTCCAATCCGACGAGGGCGTTTGACTGAAGGTAGAGAAGGGCATAAGAAAAACCATCCAACGAGAATTGGATGGTCATTCTGTAATGCGATGACTTCTCGACATCAAAATCCGCGTCAAACCAGGAGATATAAGGATTCAATGGTGTCGTCATTCATACAGGCTTTAAAGTTTCTCCCAGTTGCCGTCGGTGGAGGCCTCCTCCATCGATCCGACCTTCAGCCCGGCATACCTGTTGATGCTTTCCTTTTCAGCCTTGGCGTTGAGGACACGCTGCGGGTCAAGGCCGTTCAGATACACTTCGTAGGGCGTGCGGGCTTCGAAAACGGGCACGTTGATGCCGCTTCTTGTGATGAAGCCGGCTTCAAGCTCAAACTTCTGCGTGGGGTTGCTGAAGGGGACGAAGCTCAAATCGTTGATGTTGAAAGCTTCCCTCTTGCCACGGATGGAATCGACGACCTTCACGAAGCCTAAAGTGTCGTTGATGGTGCGGGTGAAGGTGGTGTCGGTCGGGTCGGGGATGATGTTCACGATCGGGATTTCTGCGGTTTGGCAGAAGCTGATCAAAGTGTCGAAGCTGGCAGTGTACTTGTTGTTGGCGTTCTTGTAGAACACTTCGGCGTTGCGGATGTCAATGAGGCGTTGCACGACTTTCGCTTCACGTTCGGCCTGGGCCTTGTTGAACTTGATGGGAGCTTGGATGCTCTTGATGACTTGCAGTGCTAAGAACACAACAACGGCGAACAGCACGATGTTGATGACGATGTTTAATCCTTTTTTCATTTTCGTATGGTTTTCTAATTGTTACTCTTTCCTGATTGGCGGCAAAGTTAGGATTTTTTCCTTTATGTCGGGCAAAAAAAATCGCTTGAATTTAAAAATGGATTTTGTGGTAGTTTAAGTATTTGTCGTCCAGATACTTGCGAATCTTGTCGGCGAGGACGATGAAAACCTGAAGCTCGTTTTTTTCGAGCCAAAGCATGGCGTCGTCGTCGCGATTGACGGCTTTTGCGAAGGCGAGATTGACCTCAAAGTGGTTCTTGACGAGCCATTCTTCGGCTTTGGCTTCCTTGTCGATGGCGCTGTCGATGGCGGCCAAGTGGGGGAAACCGTGTTCCATCAGCCAGTCCTTGGCCTCATGGTCGCCTTGTATGGTGTGGCTCAGCGCGCCCAATTCGGGATAGCCGTTGCGCATCAGCCAGTCGAAGAACTCGTCGCCCTCAGGCTCGAAGGTGCAGCCGAAGGCCATCAGTATTTTTATGGGGTAGCGGGTCATAATGCGGCAAAAGTACGCAATATATCCAAGATATTATCGCAACAAAACGCGAAATCTTACACTTTTCGGGAAAAAATGTGTACTTTTGCAAAGTTATTAAAAACCAAAACAATGACGACAGTACAACTGACATCGGCTTTGCAGCGAGAGATGAGTTACATCGTGACCGACGAAACGATGATGGAGCGTGCTCTGAAATCGCTCCGCAAGATTCGGCGGGAAAGGAAGATGGAGAAAGAAACTCTGTCAGAACCTCAAGAGGATTCCAGGGAACAGGTTATGGATAGCCTTCGTGAGGCTTTCCAAGAATTGAAACTAATTAAAGAGGGTAAAGAGGTCGGAAGGCCTATAGAGGAATTGTTCAATGAGTTATAAGATCAAATCGGCGGCCTCCTTCGACAAGGATTTCAAAAGATTGCTCAAGCGTTATGTTTCATTGCCTGACGATCTCAAATTACTTGTAAAAGAGTTGAAGAAGAATCCGGCAATGGGTACAAGTTTAGGTCATGGCGTTCATAAAATCCGTATGGCGATCAAGTCAAAGGGAGGCGGGAAAAGTGGTGGCGCTCGCGTCATTACTTATGTAAATGTTGTGATAGATACGGAAGAGGGTTCGGTTTATTTGCTTGCGATGTATGACAAATCGGACCAAGACACAATTACAGACCAGGCAATTAAGGATTTGTTAAGGCAAATTCCGGAATAATGAAAATAGGGAGATAATGAAAACCAAGAAAGAAATCGTTGAAAACTGGCTGCCGCGCTATACGGGCCTGCCGTTGGAGCAGTTCGGGAAATACATCCTGCTCACCAACTTCCAGAACTATGTTGACCGCTTCGCCGAATGGCAGGGCGTTGAGGTGGTGGGGCGCGACAAGTCGATGCCCTGCGCCACCGACGGCGAAATCACCATCATCAACTTCAGCATGGGCAGCGCCAACGCCGCCACCATCATGGACCTGCTGAGCGCCGTCCAACCCAAGGCGGTGCTTTTCCTCGGCAAATGCGGCGGCGTGAAGAAAATCAACAAGGTGGGCGACTTGATTTTGCCCATCGCTGCCATCCGTGGCGAAGGTACGTCAAACGACTACTTCCCGCCCGAAGTGCCAGCGCTGCCGGCGTTCAGCCTCGAAAAAGCCATCTCCACCACCATCCGCGACTATGGCCGCGACTATTGGACGGGCACGGTCTATACCACCAACCGCCGCGTGTGGGAACACGACGAGGATTTCAAGGACTACCTGCGCAAAATCCGCTGCATGGCTGTCGATATGGAAACGGCAACCATCTTCTCGGTCGGCTTCCACAACGAAATCCCGACGGGTGCGCTGCTCTTGGTGTCCGACAACCCGATGGTGCCCGAAGGCGTCAAAACGGAGGAAAGCGACAAGATGGTCAGCAAGAACTTCGTCGGCGAGCACCTGCGCATCGGCATCGACTCGCTCAGGCAACTCATTAATAATGGTATCACAGTCAAGCATTTGAAATTCTGACGCGAGACTTCGAGACACGAGACGCGAGACTTTTTTCCGTCCCGCGTCCCGCAGTCCCGTGTCCCGCGTCAATAGAGCAAATGCCTTAATTCAAAAGCAAAATGGCGAAAACCTACGACCAAATCCTTGCCGAAATCCACAAGAGGCAGCTTGCGCCGGTCTATTTCCTGACGGGCGACGAGCCGTATTACATCGACATGATTTCGGACACCATTGAGAACGAAGCCCTTGACGAGGCCGACCGCGCCTTCAACCAGATCGTGCTTTATGGTCGCGACGTCGATGTGGAGACCATCGCCAACCATGCCCGCAGCTTCCCGATGATGGGCGACCGCATGGTGGTCATCGTCAAAGAGGCGCAGGACGTGAAGAACTTGGAGAATTTCGAGCCTTACTTGGACACCATTCCCGAAACCACCGTCCTCGTTTTCGCCTACAAATACAAGAAGTTCGACAAGCGCAAGACCTTGGCCAAGAAGATTGACAAGAAAGGCGTTTGGTTCGAGTCGAAGAAACTCTACGACAGCAACATCCCTGGCTGGATACAGAACTACCTGAAAGGCGAGGGCTACAGCATCACGCCCAAGGCCACGCAGATGTTGGCCGACTTCCTCGGCACCGACCTCCACAAAATCGCCAACGAGCTGAAGAAACTCACCATCGCCCTGCCCAAGAACAAGAGCATCGACGACGCCGACGTGGAGCGCAACATCGGCATCTCGAAGGACTACAATGTCTTCGAGCTTCAGAACGCCATCGGCAACCGCGACGTGCTGAAAGCCAACCGCATCGTGAACTATTTCGGCGACAACGGCAAGGACAATCCGCTGTTGGTCACGGCGATAACGCTTTACGGCTATTTCACGAAGCTGATCAAGCTGCACTGTACACAGGACAAGTCGCAGGGCAACTTGGCCACTGTGTTGGGTGTCAATCCTTATTTCGTCAGGGATTATCTGGCCGCAGCCCGCAACTATCCGCCTCAGGCCTGCATCCGCTGCATCTCGATTTTGCGCGAGTTCGACATGAAGTCGAAAGGCTACGAGAGCGGCGACGTCAGTGAGAAGGATTTGTATCGGGAGATGATATTTAAGCTAATGCATTGATTAACATGAGGAACAAGACAGAGCATCGAATCGTCATTGCGGGCTTGACCCGCAATCTCCCAAGCGAAACGAGTGTTTCTTCGCTTTTTTGGGATGGCGGATGCCTCTCCGCCATGACGGTTGTAGGTTTGAGCATGCCCAATCCCAGTCTCGCGTCCCGCAGTCCCGAAGTCAAATAAACATGCGCATTGTAGCACAAAGGGTAACACACGCTTCCGTCACGATTGATGGAAAACTGAAGTCGCAAATCGGCCTCGGTATGCTCATATTGCTTGGCATCGAAGAGGCTGACACACAAGAGGATGTCGATTGGCTTTGCCAGAAACTCACCAAGCTCCGCATTTTTGACGACGGCCACGACTCGATGAACTTCGACATCAACCAAGTGGGCGGCTCGTTCCTTGTGGTGAGCCAGTTCACCCTCCACGCCCTGACCAAGAAAGGCAACCGCCCGAGCTTCATCCGTGCCGCCCGTCCCGAGCAGGCCGTTCCGCTCTATGAGCTGTTTTTGAAACGCCTTGCCGAGGTCTCAGGCCGCACAGTGCAAAGCGGCGAGTTCGGCGCGATGATGGCCGTGGAACTGCTCAACGACGGCCCCGTGACGATTCTGATGGACTCGAAACGGAGGGAATAGGCCCTTTCCCTCACAAAAATGTCATTTTAATGCGCTTATTCCCTCACAAAAATGTCATTTTTGCTTGATTATTCCCTCATAAAAGTGTAATTTTGCAGCGTAATTCAAATTATATCAATATGGAAAGGGCTGTATATAAGAAACTTGTGGAATGGAAAAACGCCGTCGGGCGCAAACCACTGATGCTTCTTGGAGCACGTCAAGTCGGGAAAACATACATACTGAAGCAATTCGGGAATCGTGAGTTCCGAAATTTCGTTTATGTCAATTGTCATAATAATGACTTCACCACAAATCTTTTTTCGGATTTCAACATGGAAAGAATTGTCTATCAGATTGGTATCCAAATGGAACAGCAGATTGTCCCAGGCGAGACGCTGCTTGTCTTTGACGAAATCCAGGAGGTGCATAACGGCATCGCAAGCCTGAAGTATTTCTGCGAAAACAAGCCAGACCTTCATGTGGCGGTGGCGGGTTCGCTTTTGGGGATTTCGTTGAAGGAGGACGAATCGTTTCCCGTTGGAAAAGTGAACACACTAAGGATGTTTCCGATGACTTTCTCCGAGTTTCTTGCGGCATCCAATAGGGAAAAGCTCAGTGAGGCCATCGACAGCCTTGATTACGATACCATGCGCCTGTTCGATTCCGAATGTATTGAAAGGCTTCGCCAGTATTTCTTTACCGGAGGGATGCCTGAGGCCGTGGCGAAATGGATTGAAACGCACGACCCAGCCGCCGTGAGGAAAATCCATCATGAGATTCTGGAGGCCTACTATATGGATTTCTCGAAACACACAAAAACCGAGGTGCAACGCATCCGCATGGTGTGGGACAGCATTCCTGCGCAATTGGCAAAAGAGAACAAGAAGTTCATTTTTGGGATGGTCAAGAAAGGCGCACGGGCTGCTCAGTTTGAAACGGCCATCCAGTGGCTGGTTGATGCTGGACTTATCATAAAGGTACACCGTTGCAGTGTGCCACGGCTGCCATTGAAATTCTATATGGATCACGCCGCTTTCAAAGTCTATCTGCTTGACTGTGGGTTGCTTGCCGCGCTGTGCGAAACGAAGCCTTCCGACATGCTTTTGGGCGACAATGCTTTTGTCGAGTTCAAAGGTGCCTTCGCGGAGAATTATGTGCTTCAGCAAATTACGGCTTCAACCCAGTTTCCCACATACTACTATAGCAAAGACGCTTCGACTCAGGAAGTGGACTTCCTCGTGCAGTGCCCTGATAGGATTGTTCCTTTGGAAGTCAAGGCCGAGGAAAATGTTAAGTCCAAGTCGCTTTCGACGTTTGTCAACGAAGATTTCAAGTCGTTGAACCTGAAGGGACTGCGTTGCAGCATGAAGCCTTACATCGACCAAGGCTGGATGGAAAACATTCCGCTTTATGCGGTGGAGGCTTTCTTCTCGAAAGCGGCAAATTTGGCGCGATGATGGCCGTGGAACTGCTCAACGACGGCCCCGTGACGATTCTGATGGACTCGAAACGGCGGGAATGAAAAATCCCATCAGCCCTAAAGCCGATGGGGATGGGAACTGGACATCGGAAAGCACAAAAAAAAACGGAAGGATTTTCCGTTCCTTCCGTTTCTTCCGATGTTTGAAAATAAGCGAAGCCTATTGAACAATCAATTTCCGCGTCTGTCCGCCCAATTTCACGAAGCAGACACCGCGCGGCAATTCGATGGTCGTTTTGTCTTTCCAACACGAATTACCACGAATCCGTCACGAATTTTCAGAAATGATTATTCATGGCCAATTCGTGAAGCATTTATGGCCATTCGTGTTTATTCCACCACCACCTTCTGCACCGTTCCTTCCTCGGACTTGACGAAGTAGATGCCCGGGCGGAGCGTGAACGTGTGCGTCCCGTTCGCGGAGTGGCTTGTGGCGACGGCTTGGCCGAGGGTGTTGAAGACGGTCAAGGTCGAAGCTCCTGCGACGGTGAAGGTGCCGTTGGCAGGATTGGGATAGACGGTTAAGGTTCCTGAGCCTGTCGAAGGGCCGTCCTCCTCAACGCCAAGAATGTCGGTGGTGAGGTTGGAGAACGACAGTTCCTCCACGCCCTTGCCGTCGTTGAACACGGCGGCGATGACGGCTTGGCCGCCGTCGAACTGGTTCACGCCGCAGGTGTAGTCGGTGATGGAGGCGTTGACTTGGTCCACCACGGTGATTTCGCCCGTTGCGGGGTCGTACTTGCAGATCTGGAAGAAGGTCAGCGTTCCGTTGGCGCCTTCCTCCACGAAGGGGATGTTCCACGTCATGTTGAGGTTGCCGTTCACGTCTTCGTAGTAGGTGGTGTGAATGGTACCCTTCTCGTAGCTGGCGATGGGGCAGTCCTCGCCTTCGGGCGTAACGCCGACGATGTGGTAGTTTCGTGCGGCGTTGTCGCTGCCGATGGCATCCAAGAAGGAGCCGTCTTCGTAAGGCGCGGTGCCCACAAGCAGGCCGTCCCTGTAAACCTTCACCGAGCTGATGTACTCGGCTTGCTCTTCGGTGACTTGCCAAGTGGTCTTGTTCAGGTTGGTTTCCAAGTCCACCGTGGCGCGGTAAAGCTCCACGTTGTCGCGGACGATGAAGGTTCGCGTGGCGGTGGCACACTGGTCGGAGATGTCGCAGGTGTAAGTGCCTGGGGCAGTGACTTCGATGGTCGGTGTGGTCTCGCCAGTGTTCCAGTGGAAGTCGTACATCTCAAGAGAGTCGGCTCCTACTGGTTCAATCGGTAACGGATAGCCTTCGTGCTTCCAAAGAGTGGTCGTACTTTCATTTGGTGTGTTTGGTTGGATGAAAATGATGTGAAATCCGAACTGTCCGCAGTTCCATCCGTTGAAATTGCAGTTGTAGAAATCTGTTACATTACCATCCAAAATAATTGGATTATCTGTGTATTGAACACCGTTAACGAGCCAGTGAATGTCGTTACAACCATTAGGTGCATATACAATGGCTCGCTCATGCTGATTGAAGCAAAGATAATGCCATTCATTATGCAAATCTGGAGCATACATTACAGTGTCGGTTTGTGCAAAAGCCAAAGAAAAATTGGCAAGCACAAGTGCGATTACGAGCAGAGATTTTTTCATGATTCTTTTCCTTTCTGTTTGGTTTGTTTACATCGATTATTTGTTACCCCAGTTCAGGCGGATTTGCAATCCGCCGTAACGGAATATGAGGATTTGCAATCCGATTTTTTTTCGGCAGGCGTTGCATTACATTCCACACCTGCCTATCGTCCTGCCGCCCCTGCGGGGCTGGGCCTGCCGGGGTGCTGAGTCGCTACTGCCCGAAACTGCGCTACGCTTGCATCGGGTTAATGAAATGGCATCCCTTCAGGACGCGGGCTGACCGATAGAATGACGGTGCTTCGACAGGCTCAGCAACCTGCTTTAACTGAACAACTGATAACTGAACAACTGATAACTGCCAACTGAACAACTGCTAACTGAACAACTGCCAACTGAACAACTGAACAGCTGCCAAATGAACAACTATCAACTGAAAACTATCAACTGCCAACTGCCAACTGAACACAGCTTCGCCCTTTCAGTCACATTTTGTTGTTTTATCTCGTTGATAAACAGTTTGTTTTGCGACTTTGTTTGTCAAGGACAATTGTACGGGACAAAATTATGTTCTATTTTCTTAGGCTTATGCTTGTTCCCCGTAAATCTTCCTATCGAAAACCGTAAATCTTTCTATCGAAGAATCAATGGTTTTCCTTCTCTTTTTGGGCGTTTTGGTAGTCGGAGCAGACCTTGAAGAAGTCGCAGTCCAAGGCCTTGCCGATTCTGAAAAGGGTCTCGGCATGGATCCAAGGGTTGCGGAAAATCTGGTAGAGGTTCTCGCGCGTGCAGTCGATTTGGGCGGCCAACCAAGTGATGCTGCGCCCTTGCCTTGTCAGTTCGGCCTTGATGAGTTTCCCAAGATGGAATTCCTCGTTAGTGCTATGCTTTTCTTTCTCCATGTCGCTTCTCGGTGTTTGCGGCTTCGGCCCCTGCCCTAAAAGCAACAGAAAAAGCGTGAAACTTTTTGCATTACCTTCAGTTGTGGTTTTATTACTGGACTACCAATCGGAAAGATAAGTACAAAAAGTCCACGCCTTTGCGTGAACTCTCGTCACTTATTCTCTTCCGATTTTGAAAGTGTCCAGTTTCCAACTGAGAGAACAAGAGCGTAAAGCTCAGGGGGTTAATATGTCAAACTCTGTGTCTCTTTGCGTCAGTACGTTTAATTGTTGTCATTCTGTCATCAAAGGCTGTCGATTTCATTCATGGTCAGCCCCGTCGTCGATTGTATCACCACCGCGTCCATTCCAGCCTTTTTCAGGTTTCGGGCAATTTCAAAGGCTTTTTTCCTCCCGCCTTCCAAAAGTCCTTCAGCCTTGCCTTCCAATATTCCTTCAGCCTTGCCTTCTTTCTTTGCCGTGACGATGGCGTTGTTGATGTCGCGGTAAGCTTTCACGCTGTCTTGGTAGCCTCGTTGTTCATCGGGCGTGAAAAGCGCAATCTCAGCCTGCTCGAACGCCTTCTTGAAAACACGTTCCTGCAAGGCTTGCGGGCGGTCGAACAGGCGCGACATGTTCTTCAGCAGAAAGAGCCACTTGTCCATCATCGTCTCCAATTCGCCTTCCTGTTTGGTGAACTTGGGCAACTCGATGTAAATCATCGTCAGCTTGTCGTAGAACACCTCTTTCGTCTTGGTGTCCATCAGTTTCACCTCGGTACGGTAGCAGTTGTCGGGTGTCTTGCCGTCGTGGAAGGCGAAGTTGAGCAGCCCTACGGTATAGACATCCTTCAACTCGAAGTTCCAGTCCTCGCCAGCCTTGGCCTGTTCCTGGATGGGGAACGTGGTGTAGAAGATGCTCCTGTCCTTGAAGAACTGCTGGTAAACGTTCTGCATTTCGACGATGAACTTCGTTCCTGCCTCTGTCTGGCAATACACGTCGAAGATGGCGCGACGGCTGCCGTAGCTGCCGAAGTGCTCGATGGGCAAATAGCTGATATCGACGATGTTGGGCTGGTCGCTAAGCAAGGCGTTGAGGAAGCTGATGAGCAGATCCTTGTTGGGCTCGCTGTTGAACAGTTTCTTGAAGCCGAAGTCGGTGCAGGGGTTGATGTAGCGTTCTTGTATCATGGCGCGTGTGGTTTTCACCCCGCAAAAATAAACATTTTCGGTTAAATCCACGCTTTTCCCAAAGATTTGCCTATTTTTGCAAAATCAAGAAATGCGAAACATTCAACTTTAAATTTTGAATTTTAAATTTTAAATCTTTGAATTTGAAATCATGGACGGAAAACGATTAGAAAAGGTAAACCGACTGATACAAAAGGAGTTGGGTGATATTTTTCAGAAGGAGCTGAAACCGAAGGTGCCGATGCTGATGATCACGGTGACGCATGTCAGGGTCACCTCTGACCTCGGTTATGCCAACGTGTATCTGAGCGTCTTCGGCGTCGATGACAAGAAGAAGGTCGTCGAGGAGGTAGCGCAAAACGGCAAGGCCATCCGTGGCTTGCTCGGCAACCGTGTGCGGCATCAGATGCGTGTGGTGCCCGAACTGCGCTTCTTCGAGGACGACTCGCTCGACTATATCGAAAACATCGACAACCTGCTGCACCCCGATAAGTGAGACTGCCGCTGTTCATAGCAAACCGTTACCTGCTCGCCAAGAAGAGCCACAACCTCATCAATATCATCACATGGATTTCCATTCTCGGTATTAGCGTGGGGGCTTTCGCGCTCATTGTGGTGCTGTCGGCTTTCAACGGTCTTGAAAAGGTGATTTCGTCGATGAACAACCGCCTCGCGCCCGATTTGGAAATCGCCGCCGCCAAGGGCAAGACCATCGACCTCGCGCAGTTTCCATTGGCTAAACTCCGTGAAATCCAGGGCGTTGAGTATGTCATCCCAACGATTACCGAAGACGCGCTTTTCCGCGCCAACGACAAGCAGCATATCGGTCATGTGAAAGGCGTAGGGCTTGAATATCAAGAGATTGAGCGGATGAACGAAGTCGTTTTCGGAGAGGGCGACTTGTTGCTCTCCGATGGCGACCACGACTTCGCCGTGCCGGGTGCGGGCGTGGCATGGTATCTCGGCATCAACGCCTACAATCCCTACGCGATGGTGCGCGTCTATGTGCCCAAACGCGGCAACGCCTCGCTGATGAGCCTCGAAAACAGCTTCAACTCCGATGTGCTGACGGTGCGCAGCGTGTTCTCCACCGAGCAGGAACAGGACGAGAAACTCGTTCTCGTGCCTTTCGATTGGCTTTCGGAACTGCTTGAATATGAGGATAAAGCCACTAATGTGGAACTTTTCGTCGCACCGAATGTGGATATTAATAAGGTGAAAAAGGAAGTGAAGACCGTGATAGGGGAGGGCTTCACCGTGAAAAACCAGCAGGAGCAGCAGGAAACGCTTTACCGCATCATGCGTTCCGAGAAATGGGCGGTCTATGTCATCCTCACTTTCATCCTGATCTTGGCCACCTTCAATGTGGTCGGCTCGCTCTCCATGCTGATGATCGACAAGCGCAAGGACACCGAAATCCTCAAGGCAATGGGTGCCGACAACCGCTTGATACATAAGATCTTCATGAACGAAGGCCTGCTCATTTCGGTGGCGGGTGGCATCATCGGTTTGCTGTTGGGCATCGTCGTGGTGCTGTTGCAGCAACGGTTCGGTTTCGTGAAGTTCGGCACGGGTGGCAACTATGTCGTGGATGCCTATCCCGTCTTGTTGAAGTTCAAGGATGTCGCGCTGATTTTCGCCACGATTTTGGCCGTGGGCTGCACCTCGGCGTTCCTCACGGTGCGCCATGCGCTGCGGAAAACGGATGGCAACGTTTCCTCTGTCGCGAAGTGAATGTGTCCTGCTCGGACCGTGCGCCTATTCGGTCAACGAGAGTTGCGGCGAACTTCGCAAGAAACTCGGCTTCGAGCCTGATGAACTGAAGGACAGGTTATAATTCCTCGATTTCCAATTCGGAAAGTCCGGTGATTTCGGCGATTTCTTGGGCTGACATGCCTTTAGCTCTCATGTTTTTGGCCATGCCCACAATGCTTTTATAGACAGCGTCTTGTGCGTCGTTGAACAAATCTTCGCCTTTTTCCCACTCGTCCCAGTCTGTTTCGGCAAGGTAAGCCTCCACTTGCTTTCGCAATTCGGGAATGTCATTCGTTGATGTCCCCCACAATATGCGTGGAATAATATTGGCGTAATCATGGACGAGGATGTGTCTCATGCTTTCAATTGACTTCCACGGCGTTTCGGGATGCGCCGCTTTGAAGGCTTTGGTCAGCATGAAGGCTGCTTCACCAACCACTTCCACGTTCTTCATCACAGCATAATACAACAAATGATTCGAGGTAAGTTCCTCGAAGGTTACACCTTGCATAAATTGCGTAACATGATTGGAATACTCAACAATGTCTTCCAACCTTCCCTTATCTCTCGCTCTTTCTCTCATAGATTAGTTTTTTGTCGCGTTCAGCACTCTCAACAGCGTATGGCCGTAATGAACCATCAACAACCAAATCGACCTCTCTGCCAAGTAATTCCCTCAAATCAAGATACATACCGCCCATGGTGAGCAAAGTAAAAGGCTTACCGGAATAGTCGGGAACGAAAAGGATGTCCACGTCGCTCCAAGGTTTTTCCTCGCCTCTGGCAAACGATCCGAAAAGCCACGCTTTCAAGACGGGTTGCGTCTCGAAATACTTGGCAATGACTTGTATCATGGACTGCGTGCTCATAATGTATTGATTTGATGGCGCAAAGTTAGCAAACTTTTCGGATTGTTGCCGCTTTTTGCCCGAAATTCCTGAAATCGAAGCCAACAGGCCAAAAGAAAGCTGTAAACCCGTTGACAAGTCGTCGTTTCTACGACGTTATTTGACAGGATTTTTCCCAATCAAATTCGTCAAATCAATGAATTCCTGCACCGACAGTTGCTCGGGGCGTTTGTTGAAGACCTCGTCGTCGATGATTTCGGGGCAGAGCACGGGGCGCAGTGAGTTGCGCATGGTCTTGCGGCGCTGGTTGAAGGCCTGCTTGACGATGCTCACAAACAGCTTCTCGTCGCAGCCCAAGTCGGTCGTGGCGTTGCGTCGCATTTTGACGACGGCGGATTTCACCTTCGGCGGCGGGTTGAAGACGTTCTCGTTCACCGTAAACAGGTAGTCGATGTCGTACCAAGCCTGCATCAGCACGCTGAGGATGCCGTAGGTTTTGCTGCCTTCCTTGGCGGCCATTCGCTTGGCCATCTCCTTCTGCACCATGCCGACCACCTCGACGACCAACTCTTTGTGTTTCAGCACATGGAAGAAAATCTGGCTGCTGATGTTGTAGGGGAAATTCCCGATGACGGCCATGTTGCGCAGCCCGAAACGGCTGAGGTCGGTGCGGAGGAAGTCGCCTTCGATGAGCCGGTCGCCGAGCATGGGGAAATGTTGCTCCAAATAGGCGATGCTTTCCTTGTCGATCTCGATGACATGGAACTTGTCGAGGACGCTTTGCACCAAATATTGGGTCAAAACGCCAGTGCCGGCACCCACTTCGACGACGCTTTCCACGTCGGGCGACAACTGCTCCACAATGCGCCGGGCTATGCTTTGGTCGGTCAAAAAATGCTGGCCTAAACTCTTCTTGGGTCTAACTTCTTGCATGGTTATCGTTTTTTTTTGGCATCCGCCAATTTTCCAGACGTTTCACATCGGGCTGTGATAATACGCCCTTTCAGGGCTAACTCATACCTCCTACTTCCTACCTCAAACCTCATAGTTTCCTGTAGTTTTTCTTCGCTTGCGCCGTGTAAATGCTCGTCGGGTAGTCGTCAATCAGCTTTTCGTAATGCTGTTTGGCCAATTCCTTGTTTTTCAATTCGTTCTGTTCTATCAAGGCGGCACGCATCAAGGCGGCGTCGGCCATGTAGCTGTCGGGATATTGCTCCACGATTTGCAGATACAAGCCCTCTGCCTCGGCGAAATCCCTCCTTTTTTCGGCGATTTCGCCCTTGCGGAACAGTGCGTGCGGCTTGCTGACTTCGTTGCCCGAGGCCACAATCTCTTCGAGCAAGGCTATGGCTTCGTCGTCGCGTTGCTGGTAAATCCTATAGTCGGCCCGCGCCAAACGCTTGAGTTCCAAGCCCAAAGTGTCGGCTTCGAGGTTGTCCTTGATGATGAGCGACAATGTCATGGCGTCGTTGGCGATGAGCTTCGAGGTGGCGGCTTTCAGCACCTTCAGCTGGCTTTCGGCCCATTCGTATTCGCCGATGAAATAGCGCAGCTGGGCGTTCTTGAATCGGGCCTCGTGGCCGAGCGGCTCCTCTTTCAGGCTCTTATCGACCTGACTATATAATAAGGTGGCCTCCCAAACTTCGTCATCGCGCAGATAAATGTCGGCCAGTTTCAGTTTCAGCTCGGCTTGGTCTTGCTTGCCGCCAACGGTTTCGATGGTGTTGGTGAGCAGTTGTATGGCTTCGTCCGACTGCCCGAGTTGGTAGGCCAAGATGTCGGAGTGGATTACGGTCAGCTTCGCCAAGTCGTTGGAACTGATGCCGTTATAGGCTCCGTCGATGCGTTTCGAGAGTAGATCAAAGGCCTTTTTGTCGGTGCTGTTCTCGGCCAACAGCTTCAGGTAGTCGGCCTTGATGGTGCCCGTCAGCGCCTGACCATAGAAAGGGCTGCTTACGCCCTTGTCCAAGATGTAGGCATAGCCTTGCTTGGCAATGTCGAACTGCTTGTTGTTGAGGCAGATGCCGGAGAGGTTGATGATTTGTGCGTCTTGGTTGTGGGTCTTGTGGTCGATGCTTTGGCATTGCGCCAAGGCGATGTCGTAGTCTTCCTGTTGGATGGCGAACCAAACGAGCATCTGGGCCAACTCAAGGTTGTCGGGCTTTTCCTGTGTGCGTTTCAGCAGGGCGATGCGCAGCTCGTCGCTGATGCTGTTGTTCACGTCGTAGAACAGCATGGTTTGCAGCCTGTTCTTGATGGTGTTGTATTGTCCTGGGTTCTTTTCCAGTTCAAGGAAATAATAGCGGAAGGCTTCTCGGTAGTTGGCCATCGAATGGTAGATGTTGGCTTGTTCCATATAGAAGTTTTCTTTTCCTGCCAACAGGGTGTTGCCTTTCTCGAAAACGGCCAAGGCCATGTCGTACAGCCCTCGGGACTGGAAGAGGTTGCCGACGTTCCGGATGACGGGCGCGTTTTGGGGCAGGTTCTTCAAGATGTCCTTGAATTGCTTCTCGGCCTTGCTGCTTTTGTCCGACAGGGTATAAACGTAAACGAGGTCGATGGTGCCCTTGGCGTAATTCGGGTTGCTTTTGTTGAAGTCTTTCAGCGCTTTTTCCGCTTCTTCGTATTGCTTGAGCAAGATGGCGCAGTCGATGTATTGCTGGAAGAGGTAGGTCTGCTTCGTTTTTTCGAAAAGCTGTTTGAACAGGTCCTTGGCCTTGTCGTATTCGTGATTCCTGAAATACTCGTTGGCAAGTTGCTCGTCAATGAGCCTTTGCTCGTCCTTGGGGTTTTGCCTTTGTTTCTTGTCGTCGGGCGTGGTGACGAATTGCGCCTTCAAAGGGGCGACAAGGGTGAGGAACAGGAGGAGCCAGGTTGTTGGAAGGAAGTTGCGCATGGGTTAGTGGCGGGCTTTTTTGATGGCGGAAAGCGCTTTCTGGCTGTTGGCAAACCTGTCTTGGAAATAAGCCACGCGGCTGTGCAGGGTGTCGGCCACTTTCGTCTCCGTTTCAAAATAGGCCATTGCCAAGGAATCGGAGATGTATTGGCTTTCCACGTCGTTTCTGAGCCGGTCGAGCTGGACGAGGGAATAGTCCATCTTTTGTCGCATGTCATCCTTGACGGCCGAAAACTGCCGCAAGTATGCCTGTGCAAGGTTGAGTTGGTCGAAATGCTTGTCCCATTGCGTGGAATCCATGTATTGCAGCATCGAATCGCAATGCCTGAAGGTCTCGTCGAGGCGGGGATAGGCTTCGTTCTCAAGGTCTTGCAAGGCTTTGCTGTCGGTTTCCACTTGTTCCTTGAGGAGCTGGATCCTTTCAAGGGTCGATGCGGGCCTTTGGTGGCAGGCGACGATGGCGAGCATCAGGAAAGCCCAAATCGTAAAATGGTGTTTCTTGGTCTGGCTTCGGGTGTCCATAGGGTCGTTTTTGTGTGGTTCGAAAGGGCAAAGGTACGCATTTTGGACGAAACCAAGGGCGTTCAAACGAAAAAACCTGGCCATCTCATGACGGCCAGGCTACAAAAATGCTATGAAAACTTATTCCGTAACCTCTGCTTCGACAGGGATGATGGAGACGAAAGACTTGTTGTCCTTCTTCTTGCGGAACTCGACGATGCCGTCGCACTTTGCGTACAAAGTGTGGTCTCTTCCCATGCCGACATTCTTGCCAGGATAGTGTTTCGTGCCGCGCTGGCGGACGATGATGTTGCCAGCGATGGCGGCTTGTCCACCGAAAAGTTTCACTCCGAGTCGCTTACTTTCCGACTCACGACCGTTCTCGGAACTACCGACGCCTTTTTTGTGTGCCATATCTTATTCTGTTTTTCGGGTTTTTTACTCAGTGATGCTCTCAATCTTGATTTGGCTCAGATACTGACGGTGACCGTTGGATTTCTGATAGCCTTTTCTTCTCTTCTTCTTGAAAACGATGACCTTGTTGCCTTTGCAGTGCTGCATGATGGTGGCTTCGACATTGGCACCGGCTACCGTCGGGGCACCCACTTTCGTCGAGCCTTCGTTCTCAATCAATAATACTCTGTCGAAAGAAACCTTGCTTCCTTCTTCTTCGTGCAGTCTGTTGACGTAAATCTTTTGTCCTTGCGTCACCTTGAACTGCTGTCCTGCGATTTCTACTATTGCGTACATTTCTCGATATCTTTAAATTAGATACTGATTCCTTTTCTTTTTTTCGGACTGCAAAAATACACAATTTTTCAATCGGACAAGTTTTTCTTTCGCTTTTTCTCAACATTTTTCCACTTGTCTCTCTTTGGTTTTGATTAACACATTGACAATCAAATTGATAAAAACACCCCGTTTTGGGTTCCCTTGTCTTGTTTTTCCCTTTTCGGCTGGTTTCTTCCGCTTTTTCGCGCAAAACGTTATGGATTTGCCAAAAATGCGTACTTTTGCGTGCCAAAAGGAACCGTTAAGTTATTTGTAGTTTGATGAATGATAACGAGTTAAATATCCTGGTTGGGAATATGGTGGCCGGAGACAGAGAGGCTTTCAACAAGCTGTTTCGCCATTATTATGCTCCGCTGGTGCGCTTTTGCTTCCGTTTTGTTGCGAATGCCGACGTGGCTGCCGAAATAGTCCAGGACCTGTTCGTCAAGCTGTGGATGGGGCGCGAAAAACTCAATATCAACCTCTCTTTTGAGTCGTATATGCTGCGGGCGGTGCGCAACGGGGCCATCACCTATATTAATAGGGAACGCTCCCACGCCGAAACCAACCTGAAAATCTATACCGATCAAGTGGAAACCAACGACCCCTCCGAAACGCTGCAGTCCAAAAACCTTGAGCATTCCTATCGCGAGATATTGGCCGCCATGCCCGAAAAACGCCGCGAAGTGTTTCTGGCCAGCCGTTTCGAAGGACTCAAATATGCCGAGATTGCCGACAAACTCGGCATCTCCGTCAAGACGGTGGAAGCCCACATGGGAGCGGCCATCAAGCAGCTGAAAGAGGGCCTGAAGGATTTCATGTGACCTCACCAAAAAAACGGCAATTTTTTTCAAAAACGGCTAAGGGTAAAACGGGAATTAGTAGTCATAAAGTTGAATTCGAAACAAGATGAACACGATTAATCCAAAATATGACAATCTGATCATGAGCTACATGGGAGGGCAATGCCCTTCCGATGAAGCCCTTGCCTTGTTGTCGTGGATGGGTGAGTCGAAAGCGCATCAAGACTATTTCGAATCCTTCAAGTCGGTTTGGGATCTGACCTCGTTCGCCATGCCCGAATCCATCGACGTAGATTCCGCCTTGGACGCCGTCAATCTGAAGATTGACGAAGAGGAAGGGCGGACTGCCGTCGTGGTTGAGATGCCTTGGCTCAGGCGCAATATCAAGTACGTCTCAAGTGTGGCCGCCGCTCTGGTCGTGGCCTTGTTCTTGGGCTTCCTGGTCATCAAGCCGATGACCTCGACAGTGACGTTGGCTTCCGCCGATTGGAATGCCGAAACGCCCTACCTTCTGCCCGACGGCACTTCGGTGACGTTTGGCGCCGCATCCGAAATCAGCCATCCGAAACACTTCGCCAAGGCAGTCCGTTCGGTCGATTTCGAAGGAACGGCCGTGTTCGACGTGAGCAAAGACGCCGAGCGTCCGTTTGTCATCCATTGCGGAGACATGAACGTGGAAGTGTTAGGCACGTCGTTCTTGTTGAACGCCAATTCGGGTCGCGACCAATACACGCTCGACCTGTATTCCGGAAAGGTCAAGATGGCCGTCGTTGACAAGAAAGGCAACGAACGCACTTCCATCGAAGTCGTCCCGGGCGAACGCGGCGTGTGCGACGTTGCTTCCGAATCGTTGACGACCCTTTCCTATTCCGAGGTGAAGTATGAAGAGCTGACGAACGACCATGTGCTTGATTTCAACGATGTTTCGCTCGCAGTCATCGTGGAAACCTTGGAATACATCTTCGATATCAAGATCGACCTTGCAAGCGACTATGCCAACGAGAAACTGACCGCCCGCTTCACGGACAAGGATTCGGTGAGCGAGGTCATCGAAACCATCGCTACGGTGTTCGACCTGAAGGTCACCAAGAAAGGCGAAGCCATCTACGTCCTTCGCTAAGGTTCCCCCTTTTTGTTTTCCTTGTATTATTGATTTTTTTGGCGTCAAAAAACGACGGTTTGCTAATTTTGTCGTAACTTAGCGGCCTGTAACGACATCATTTTTGTAGATGAAACCCGATTTTTTGACTAAAGACGTTGATAGACAAAGAAATGGAAGGAAGCTCCTCGGAAAAGGCATGGCGATCCTGATGCTTGCCTTGTTGGGCTTTGTGCCGCTCCAATCCTATGGCCAGACTTTCAATCCGCTGATTTCGTTTTCGGTAGCCTCGTGCACGTTGGACGTGGCATTGGAAAAGCTTTTTGCCGAATATGAGCTGAATGTCGCATTCAGCAAGGCGGAGTTGAGCAAAATACGTATCGAGAATTATTCCTGTTCCTACAAGTCGGTCGAGGAAGTGCTGGCCGACCTGCTCAAAGGCACCGATTACGGTTTCAAGAGAATAGGCAAGCAATATGTGGTCAGGAAGAACCAACTGCTCGAACCGAAAGAGGAGGAAAACACGACGGTAAACCCTGTCGGCAATACGGTTGAGCAAGAGACCGTCGTCCACAAGTTGGATACCGTTTTCACCAAGACGGCCGATACGATTCGGTTGTACGACACCTTGCAAATCATCAGGACGGTGATGCGCTATGATACCGTGGTGCGCACCGAGCGAGTGGTGGAGACAGACACGGTTTACAAAACGCAATACAAGGGCCTGGAAATCCACTGGCCCAAGTTCAAGGACAACGGCTGGTTCATCGCTCCCTCTTTGGGATACGGTTTTGCCCGTTATGACTATCACGACAAGATGCACGACGGCGATGACGCGATAAGCATCATGCCGAATTCGGACGCCTGTCTTGGGGTTGACGGCGGCTATAAGCACGATCGGCTGAGTGTAGGCATGAGCCTTTCCTACCGTTCAATCAGATACCGTTTCCTTCTTGAGCAGACGGTGCTTGATGGCGATTATTACGTTAACGACACTTTGGATACGTATTATGTCGTGTATCCCGTGGGAGGCGACACGACGTACCATTACATTTTGGATTCGACCTATGTGCCGTTAGTGACGACACATTATTCTTATCGCGACATCAATCACCTTGATTACCTGAGTCTTGGCGTGTTTGCATCCTTTGACTTTTTGAAGCGCAATCCATACAGGATGTTTGTCAAGGCCGGGGTTTCTGCCGACGTCCTGCTATCTGCCGCCGGCTCGTGCTACAACACCGTGGCGCCTTTTCATGCGCCTATTGGCCGTGAGCAAGCCGAGCCGGTGAGATTCTCTTACTTTGGCGCAGTCGGGGCTGCCTTCAAATTGGTGAATCGGGTCGAATTGGTGCCGGAGGTGTATTATCGCGGCACGTCGGGGTCGCTGTACCATTCCGACTTCCCGATGGAGGTGCGCATGAGGCTCTGGGAGTTCAGGTTAGGATTGACATATTATTTTTAAGCCATGAGACCGCTCAAGACGATAGTGACCAGTTTGACGCTGCTGCTGACCTTGTCCTTTGCGCATTCCGCAACGGCACAGCATTATGTGCCCATTGACGGCGTGGTTGACTCGACACTCGTCTTGCACAAATTGGGAGCCGATTCGGCGTATTGGGTGAACGCGTCGCTGACCGTGACCGAAGGCGGCGTGCTTTGCGTGGAGGCTGGGGCAGAGGTCTTTTTCGGGCAGTCGGCCTTCCTTCGGGTGGATGGCGGAAGCCTTGTCATGGATGGACGGAAAGACGACTTGATCCACTTGCGGTGTTATGAGTTTTCACACGACTGGGCGGGCGTCCAGCTGAAGAATGTCGAGGAAGAAGGCATGGTGAGGCTGTCGCATGTTGAGGTGATGGGCGCCTTGACCGCGCTGAATGCCACGGCTTGCGATAGCGTGCTGATTCGCAATTGCTTGTTCAACAACTACTATGCAGGAAAAGGCATAGAGCTGGTCGATTGCAGCAACTTCTTGATTGACAGCTGTTTGTTTTATCAATGCATTTCAGGCGTCGAATTGAAAGCCAAGTCGAAAGACAGCGAAAACAACCGCATCACGCATTGTGTCTTCGACCAAGGTCAGATCAATGTCGAAGTCTCGAATGTGGGCTATGGATGCAAGTGCCGCAACAATGTCATTTCCGACAACTGTTTTCAGGATGCCGCCACCGCAATCAGCTTCGAGTCGATAGGCGGGCTTTCTGACAAGAATGCAAAGAATTTCATCCTCAACAACCTGATTTCGTCGAGTTTGCCGGAAGGCAGCGGAAACTATTCCTCGTTTGGCATCAAGGCCGCGATGGACACCTTGGTGATACGCAACAATGTGTTTTGGGGCAACGACGAAGCGGTTACCATGTTGCGCGTTTGCCATCTGGTTTTTGAGCACAACACCTTTTATGACAACGGGTTGGTGTTTACCAATCTCCTCTCGGCCGGTTCGGTGACTTTTGTCGGCAACACGATAAGCGAAGCCAAAAGGCGGATCGTGAGCTATCCCTCGGGAAAATCGAAGATGAATGGGAATAATTTCCTTCACTATAAGCGGGATGCCATTCTCTTCGCCAACGTTTCGTTGGAAGACATCGATATGCGCGGCAACCATTGGGATACCGACCAAACCGCTGTGATAGACGCAGTGATTCTCGACAAGAACGATTCGCCTGCCTTGGGTGAAATCCTTTATGATGGCTTTTTGCCCGAGTGCGACACGACGGTTCCCGTCTCTCCTCCTTTCATGGTGAAAAAGCAGTTTGTCAACGGGTCGTGGCTGATATCGTGGGAGAAGAATCCGGAAAGCGACATCGATCATTATGTGCTGTTTTATGGCAATTTCGGGAATTACAAGTTCGCGCACCACATTGATTCGATATTCGGCAATTCGTATTCCGTTTCCTCGCAACAGGCAGAAAACGTGGCGGTTATGGCGTGCGACGGGGCTTATAACCCCGATGTGTATGCCTCTACCCACCAAAGCGCCTATGCTTTTGCTTCCTATTACCCCTATGCGGGTAGAGACGGCAACCTGTGCGCTCCCGAGGCGGGTTTCGTTATCGACAGTGCCAATATTCCTTATGTCCACAATGGTTTTGTTTGGCGAACCTCCGGAAGCGGCCTGTTTTCCGACTCCCTTGCCTTGCGTCCGACCTATTATCCTTCCGACGACGACTTCGACGCGGGAGAGGTTACCTTGACCCTGCGGGCGGTCAGCAATGGCGTCGTGAAGACGGATGAGCTGCGACTTCACTTGTTTAAGGAGTTGAAGGTCAATGCAGGAGAAGACTATTATTGCGGGTTGAACCGCCCGATTCTCCTCGACCAAGCCCAAGTGGAGCATTGCGATTCCATCCAATGGATGTCGCTCGGCGATGGCCGTTTCGAGGATTCGTTGGCCGTCAACACGGTTTACTTCACCGGTAATGGCGACCGACAACGCCGTTATGTCGAGTTGGTGCTGAAGGCGTGGTCTTTCTGCGGCATGGCCGAGGACACCATCCGTTTCGACCTGTATGAAGAGTTCTCGCTTGAAGGGAAAGTGTGGTCGAGGCAGGCGAGACTCGGTGAAACGCATGTCGTTGCCGCTGGGTTGAATGATGGCAATCCTTTCTTCTCAGGCTTCTATCGCACGGTCGCCGACGCGGAAGGCCGATTCAAGTTCGAGTCGCTGCTTCCCGATACCTATATCCTTTATGCCTTCCCCGACACCTTGGACGTGGCCGTTGGCGGAGCGTATTATTTAGGTGATTTCCAATGGAATGAGTCCAATATGATTGTTGTTGACGGCGATGTGTATGACGTTGACATTGAATTGCCTGTCTTGCAACTTGGCTTTGCAGATGGGTATGGAAGCGTAACGGGTGTGTTCGATTTTCCCGAAACGCCTTTCAGGGCCTCCGACTTTTATTGCGGGCCTTGGCTTCGTGAAGAAGAGGGCGAGGAGTATTGCACAGGAGGCTTGTCGAACGTCGGGGTGCTTTTGCTGAACGCCACCAAACAGCGGGTGTTGGGTTTCGCCCTTACCAATGCACAAGGTGCCTTCTGCTTCCGTAACCTTCCTTTTGGAACGTATCACCTGATGTCGGACGTGCCTCGCTACGGCCGTGGCTCATGCGAGAGCGTGTCGCTTTCGCCCGAGCATCCCGAAGTGGAGGATTTGCACCTTTTCATCAATGAAAACGGACGGGTGGCTTTGCGAGGAAACGAGTCGCCGTCGTCTCAAACGCTCAAGGCGTATCCTAATCCGGTTGCGGAAGAGTTGACATTGGTTGGCTTGGAACGTTCTGAGTATTATGAGATTACGATTGCCAATGTGGGGGGCGGCATAATCGTCTCGCGGCAATTGGCACAATCCGACTTGTTGGGCGAGTGTGCGCTTTCGGTGCGTGACTTGCCGAGCGGTTTTTATTTCATCACGGTAAACGGGGAGAAAGGAACATGGATGACAAAGTTCGTAAAGTATTGATATGAGAAGGTTTTTATCCATATTGGCTATGGTTTTGGCGTTGTTTGTCCCCTCCCTGACGTACGCCGAAGCAACGGTGTCGGGCTATGTGTTGGAACAAGACAGCATCTCCCCAATTGAGAACGCCATGATTGTTTTTTCGGGCATCAGCGAGGAAGGCGACACGTTGAGCTATAGTTTCTGTTCCGATACCCTCGGTTATTATGAAGCCCAAATAGAAGCTGGAGCTTATTTGGTTGTTGCCGCTGCTGCGGGATATGGTGAAGTTTGCTTGCCTGATTCCTTGCTGTTGGCTGAAGGAGATGTTGTGTCTGGCATAAACTTCATTCTCAACGAGTTATGCAATGCCGTCAGTTATGTGTCGGCGCGTCAGCTTACCAATGACTTTGTGCGCGTCTATTGGTCGATGAACGAGCCGCCGTTGCTTGAAGGTTTTGAGTCGGGCGATTTCGACCAATTCCGTTGGGACAACACCATTTCCGCCTTCCCTTGGGCCATCGATTCTGAACACGCCTATGAAGGGAGTTTCTGCATGAAATCGACTTGCGAGGGTCAGGCCGACGGGCTTTCGCAGATAGAAGTGCCGGTCTATGTGCCTTCTGACGGCAACATGAGCTTTTACGCCAGGATCTCCTCCGAAACGCTATGGGACGTGGGCCTGTTCTACATTGACGGAGTGAAGCAATTGGAATGCTCAGGAGCCGGCAATTGGGAAGAGCATCACTATCCGGTTACGGAAGGGGAGCATGTGTTCCGTTGGTGCTATAAAAAAGACAGTCAGACCGATGAGGCAGAGGATTGTTTTTATGTGGACGACATTCGGTTCCTTCAGGCCGACAGGAAGAATCCCTGTGCCAACCACGAAGGGCGGTCGTTTCAGTATTACGACGTGTTTCGGCGTCGTTTCGACGAAAACGCGGTCTTGTTGGCCTCGCACGTCCCCGACACCTCGTTTATGGAAATGAACTGGGCGCACCTGCCGTGGGGCCGGTATGGATGGGGCGTCAGCTGTTATTATGAAGGCAACCGGGCCGTTTCCGATACGGTGTGGTCGGTGTATCTCGATAAAGACATGACCACAACCTTCGAGTTGTCGGTCACGACCAATATCGGCACTGTTCCGTCGGGGGCGTCGGTCGCGTTGGCGTCATTCGACGGGCAAGGCCAAAGCTATCAAGCCTCGCTTGACTCGGATGGACATCTGTTGTTGCCGGCTGTTTATCGCGACGACTATCATCTAACAGTTCATCTTGCCGGTTATGAAGACTTTGTCTCTGACGAGGCGATTTCGGTTTTCGGTCCGATGTTTCTTGAAATCGAGCTGGAGGAAAAGCTTTGGGAGATCGACAGCTTGTATGTGTCCTCAACGGGATGGGCGATGTGGCAGTGGCCGGACTTGCAATGCCGTGATTTGCAATGTTTTGAGATAAAGTTGAACGATCAGGCGGTGGGGACGACCCTCAATCAGAGCTTTCAGTTCGACGTGACCCATTTGGAGGATGGCGTGTCTTATCTTGCCGAAGTGCGCCCCGTCTTCGTGTCGGGCACAGGCGGTTGGTGCGCCCACGAATGGGAATACCACCCTTGTTCCGATTATCAGGGAACGACGGACGGCTTGGGATGGTCGCTTCAGGAAGAAGCGGTCTTGCTTTTCTGGGATTATCCTGAGAATGAAGATGTTATGGGAGCGATGCTGTATCGCGATGACGAGTTTTTAGGTTTTGTGGAGGAAGATTCCTTCTCGGATGGTTCGGTCGTCATGCAAGGCGAAGTGACGTATTGTGTGCAATTGGTTTACGACGGCCCGCTTGATGGCACATATTATTCCATTTCTTGTGAGGAATGCGTAACGGCTTCATTCCCTGCCTATTGCGACCCGCCGACTAAATTGGAAGGGGAGAACTATTATGAAAACGGTTCCGATTATGGCGCTTTGGTTTCTTGGGGCGAAAGGCCTCCTTTGGTTGAGGATTGGCTGCATTATGACAACGGCACCTATATGAACGCCATTGGAAACGACGGCGAACCGAGACTTTTTTGGGCGATTCGTTTCGATGATGAAGATTTGATGGAGTATCAAGGCACGGCATTGACCAAGGTTTCCTTGTATGATGTGGGTGCAGGCACATATCAGCTGTGGATTTACATGGGCGGAGAGAGCGCTCCCCAGACCTTGGTGCGCTATCAAGACATGGCCCTTCAAGGTGCTTTTGGCTGGCACGAGCAAACGATTGAACCCTTTGAAATACCTGAGAATGAACCTGTTTGGATTGTGATTGGGCAACAAGGGTTGAGTCGTCCGGCTGCCGCTTGTGCCGACATGGGCGACCCCGACGGACGTTGGGTCTCCATGGATGGTTCGCAATGGCACGACATGCATGATTTCAACGTTTCCTATACATGGATGCTTCGGGCGTTTGTCACCAATCGTTTTGGGAAAGAGCGTTGGCTTGGTAACGAGAACTTCGTATTGGAGCATTATAATCTGTTTCGGTCTTATGATAATATTGATTATCAACTGATTGCGATAATTCCAGCAGTCGAAGGCGTGGCGTTTTACCAATATCGGGATGTGTTGGTTGGCACCGACCATGATCGGTTTTATTATCGACTGACGGCACTCTATCGTACCGAGGAGGGCGAGGAATGCGAGTCGGACTATGCCGCATCGTTGCTGAATCCCGAAAACAACTATGTGTGGGTTGACGACCATTGGTCGGTGCCCGACAATCCCGATGCCGAGGTGGAGGTCTATCCCAATCCCACCAGCGACGTGCTTTTCATCGAAGGGCATCGCTTGAAGTCGGTGGCGGTCTTCAATCCCTTGGGGCAAAAGATGTTGGAGGAAACGCCCAATACCGACGCGCTTCAGCTGCACCTTTCGGGATGGAACGACGGCCTGTATTGGCTCCGGTTGGAAACCCTCGACGGCGTGGTGACAAGGCCTTTCGTCATCTATGGAAAGTGACGTTTTTCGTTTGCCCAATCGGATGAAAACCTTTACCTTTGCCGCCCAAATGCGAAGCATTCAACGTAGTTAATTCGGCCAAAATGATTTCCATCCAAAACCTAAGCATGCACTTCACCGGCGAAGACCTCTTCACCGACATTTCCTTCCTGATTCGCGAGAAAGACCGCATCGGCTTGGTCGGCAAGAACGGCGCAGGCAAGACCACCTTGCTCAAGCTGATTTGCGGCCTCGAACAACCGTCGAAAGGCGACATCATTGTCCCACAAGGCGTTACCATCGGCTATCTGCCGCAGGAAAAGAACGTGAACAGCCCCAATACGGTGCTCGACGAGGCCCTTTCCGCCTTCGACGAATACCATCAGATGGAGCGCGAGTTGGAAAGGATGCAACAGGAACTGGCCGAGCGCACCGACTACGAAAGCCCACAATATGAGAAACTTATCGTCAGGATGAACAACCTCAACGACCGCTTGGCCATGCTCGGCGGCAACTCCATCGAAGGCGAGGCGGAACGGATTCTGGTGGGCTTGGGATTTGGCCACGACGACATGTTGCACCCCATGCGCGAGTTCAGCAACGGCTGGCAGATGCGCGTGGAATTGGCCAAGATCCTGCTGAAGAAACCCAACCTTCTGCTCCTCGACGAGCCGACCAACCACTTGGACATCGAGTCGATCCAATGGCTCGAAGGCTTCCTGAAAGCCTATTACGGCGCCATCCTCATGGTGAGCCACGACCGCGCTTTCCTCGACAACATCACCATCCGCACGGTGGAAATCTCGAACGGCAAGATCTACGACTACAAGGTGCCCTATTCCGACTATGTCGGCCTGCGTGAGGAGCGGGTGGACATGCAACGCTCGGCCTACGAGAACCAACAACGCGAAATCAAGGACATCGAGGCGTTCATCGAGCGGTTCCGCTACAAGGCGACCAAGGCCAAGCAGGTGCAAAGTCGCGTGAAACGCCTCGAAAAAATGGAGGAAATCGAGATCGACGACATCGACACGACGGCCATCCACTTCAAGTTTCCGCCCGCGCCCCACAGCGGCAAGGTGACGCTCGAACTCAACCATGTGGGAAAAGCGTATGGCGACAATGTGGTTTTGAAAGACATCAACCTGTTGATTCCGAGAGGCGAGAAGATTGCCTTCGTGGGTCGCAACGGCGAGGGCAAATCGACGCTGTCGAAAATCATCTGCGGAGTGCTCGACCACGAGGGCGAGGTGAAGCTCGGCCACGAGGTGAAGATTGGCTATTATGCCCAAAACCAACAGGACATGCTCGACATGGAAAAGACCGTTTTCGAGACCTTGGACGACGTGGCCGTGGGCGACATGCGGCTGAAAGTGAAGGCCTTGCTCGGCGCGTTCCTTTTCCGTGGCGACGACATCGACAAGAAGGTGAAGGTGCTTTCGGGTGGCGAGAAAGCGCGTCTCTCTTTGGCCAAGATGCTCCTTTTTCCAACGAATTTGCTGGTCCTCGACGAGCCGACGAACCACTTGGACATGCTCTCGAAAGACATCCTGAAAAACGCTCTGATTCAATATGACGGCACATTGATCATCGTTTCCCACGACCGCGATTTCCTGCAAGGCCTGACCAACAAGGTCTATGAGTTCCGCAAGCCGAACATCAAGGAATACATCGGCGACATCTACGACTTTTTGGAGCAGAAGAACCTCAGCCACCTGGAGGAATTGGAAGTCGCCGCCAAGCAACAGCCTCAGAAAGTCGCCGCCGCTGAGCCTGTTTCGCAAAACAAGCTCAACTACGAGCGTAAGAAGCAGATCGACGCCAAGTTGCGCAAGGTCGATAAGGAGATCCAACGCTTGGAGGATGCCATCGGAAAATTGGAAGCGGAGTTGGCAGAGCAAGACACAATCATGGCCAATCCTGACCAATTCCCTGACATCAAGGTGGATAACGACTGGTATTGGGCCTACGGCAAGAAGAAGGAGGAACTCCAGCGGCTGATGGACGACTGGGGCGAGCGGCAGATGGAATATGAAGCAATAAAAAACGGGGCTTAAGCCCCGTTTTTTATCATTCGATAACCATGTCAAACGGCATTCGCGCTTGGATTCCGGTGTTCTTTTGCAGGTTCTCCAAGCCTTGGATGTAGTCGTAATACCCACCGAGTTTGCTTCGCATGGCGGCATCGAGTTTGTCGCTTCCGCTCATTTGATCCATCAAGCGGGTGAAGAAGTCCTTTTGTTTCGGCCATTCCGTCACTTTGTAGTCATTGCTGAGATTGGCTTTTTCGGCAGCAAAGGCGATGGCGTCTTCCATGTCGCCGAGCTGGTCAACGAGGCCAAGCCCGATGGCGTCGGCTCCCGCCCACACCCGACCTTGTCCGATGCTGTCAACGTAGGATTGACGCAACCCGCGCCCTTCAGCCACGCGCCTCGTGAAGTCGTCGTAAGTCTTGACCACGTTTTCCTGCAACTTGGCGTATTGGAATTCGGTGAGGGGTTGGGTGAAGTAGCCAAAATCAGCGTTTTTGTTGGTCTTGGCCACGTCGAAGGTCAGGCCAACCTTGTCGTTGAGGAAGCCTTGGGCATTCGGGAAGGTGCCAAACACGCCGATGGAGCCGGTGAGGGTGGTGGGGTCGGCAAAGATGTAGTCGCCCTTGGCCGAAATCCAGTAACCGCCCGAAGCGGCGTAGTTGCCCATCGAGACGATGACGGGTTTCACCGCCTTGGTCAAATCCAACTCGCGCCCGATGATGGCTGAGGCCACGGCACTGCCACCAGGCGAGTTGACGCGAAGCACGATGGCTTTCACGTTGTCGTCTTCACGGGCTTTGCGGATGGTCTTGCAGAGGTTCTCGGAATAGATGTTCTCGTCCTCCATGCCTTTGCCGTCGAAGATCTGTCCAGAGGCATAGATGACTGCCACTTCGTTTTTGCTGTTGCTTTTCTGCTTGTATGATTTGGCATAGTTGGCGTTGGTCACCGTGTTGATGCTCTTGTTGCTTCCTGTCATGCCTTTCAGCTCTTCCAAGACCTGGTCCTTGTAATACAACTCGTCAACCAAGCCATACTCTTGGGCTTTTTGTGCGTTGAACAGGGTCTCAAGGTTGTCGGCAATCTGGTTGAGCTGCTCCACGCTGATGTTGCGGCTTTGGCTGATGCCTTGGAGGATTTCGCCCCATACGGTACCAAGGAGTTTTTCCATCTGCTCACGGTTGGCCTCGCTCATCTTGTCAAGGAAATAAGGCTCCACCGCGCTCTTGAACTTGTTGTTCGGGCCGCGCACTATCTGCATTTCGATGTCAAGTTTGTCTAACAGGTGCTTATAGAACGTGATTTGTGAGGCCATGCCGTGGAGGTCGAGCATACCTTCGGGGTTCAGCAGGATTTTGTCGGCGGCGGATGCGATGTAGTAGGCACTTTGGGAGTAGTTTTCCGCATAGCTGACCACGAACTTGCCCGTTGCCTTAAACTCGATGAGCTTGTCGCGTAGCTCTTGTAAGGTGGCTGTCGATGTCGGTATGTTGCTTAGTTCCAGATAGATGCCTTTGATGTTGGCATCGGTCTTGGCATGTTCGACATTGCGAAGGATGTCGTTCAGTCCGGAAGCGTCTTTGGATTCAAAAGTGTTGAAGTCGATGTTGCCAAACGGGTTGTCGGTAGAACGGTCGGGGATGGCATAGTCGAGCTTCATGTAAAGCACAGAGTTGGGTTTCACGGAGGTGGAGGTCTCCACGTCGGATTTCGACAGGGTCGAGACCATGGCAGAAACTACGCCAACCTTAATGAAGAAAGTGATGACTAACGCGATGAGGGTGCCCAAAAACGCACCAAGGACGATTTTGTAGAATTTCATGATGAATTGGTATTGATTAGGGTGCAAAAGTAGCATTTTATTTGTTTGGGAGTGCCGTAAATCGCTATATTTGCGCAAAAATATCGGGAATGGAAACGTGCTATATCCTTTTTGGCTCGAACATGGGCGATAAGAAAAGGCTTTTCGGGCAGGCTTGTTCATTAATTAATAATAGGTGTGGCCCGATTGTCGCCATCTCCTCTGCCTACGATTCGGAACCGTGGGGCTTCGAAGCCGAGGAATGGTTCCTGAATCGCCTTGTGGTCGTCGAGACTTGTCTTTCCCCTGATGCGCTGATGGAACAATTGCTTGGTATTGAATCGGAACTGGGGCGTGTGCGTGCTCCGGAAAGGGATGGCTATGCTTCGCGAACGGTTGATTTGGACATCCTTTATTACGGCGATCGCGTCGTGCGAACCGAAATGGCCTCCGTTCCGCATCCAAGGCTTCATTTGCGTCGATTCGCCTTGCTGCCTTTGTGCGAGCTTGTCCCCGATATGGTGCATCCTGTTTTGCAATGCACTCAAAAAGAGCTTCTTGAGGCTTGTCCCGACGATTCCGTAGTGGTCAAGGTTGAAGACACAGAGGAACAATTCGACGATTAAACTGTCAGGCAATCCAACTTTTTGCTATCTTTGCGCTCATGCAATACAACTATATCGCCATAGAAGGGACCATCGGTGCGGGCAAAACGACCTTGGCTACGCGCATCGCCAACGATTTCAACGGCAAGCTCGTCCTTGAGGAATTTGAGGGCGACAAGAATCCGTTCCTGCCCAAGTTTTACAAGGAGCCTGAAAAGTATTCCTTCCAGCTTGAGATGACTTTTTTGGCCTTACGGTTCCAACAGTTGAAAGACAAGTTGGGCGTGCTTGACCTGTTCCACGACTTTATCATTTCCGATTATTATGTGGCCAAGTCGCTGATTTTCTCGCGCAACAACCTGCAAGATGATGAGTATCAGCTTTTTGCTCGTTTTTTCAACATCATCTTCTCTGACATGCCCAAGCCTGAGCTGCTGGTCTATCTCTATTCCGATGTTGACCGTTTGCAACGCAATATCCGCCAACGGGGACGCAGCTACGAGCAGGAAATCAGCGATGCCTATCTGGAGAACATCCAGCAAGGCTATTTCGATTTCATCCGGCAGCAGCAAGGAAACATGCGTATCCTCATGATCGACACCAATCGGCTCGACTTTGTGGCCAACGAGGGCGACTATCGCCGTATCATCGAAGTCATCGACAGGCCTTACGACGTTGGGCTGCATCGGGTGTCGCTGTGAGTGCTTCTCGTTGTCTGACACACAAAAAAAAGCCGCTCGGATTGAGCGGCTTTTTTCATTGTGTCAGTAGGTCGTTATTTCTTGACGACTTTCATCACTTGCTCCTGGACAGTCTCGGTGGTGTAAACCTCGGCGCGACGGAGCTGGGGCAGGATGTCCTTCTCAAGTTGCGGATAGATGTCGCACATCTCGCGGATGGTGCGCTCCTTGTTGGAGGACTTGTTGATGTTGTTGACGATGGCATCCTTGTCCTTCAGGTCGGAGTTGCGAACCAGTTCGATGAAGGTGTTCCAGTCAGGACCGTAACCCTTGCCGCTGATTTCGACGTTCGTCTTCTTGGCGAGCTTCTTCATCTGCTTGTCGGCGGCGTTGCAACGGTTGTTGGACAGCACGTTGTTGTGGCCTTCCTCACCTTCGGGTGAAGCCCAAGCTTTGATTTCGAAGTTGGTCACACCGGCTTTCAGCAAGTCGTTGAAGGCGGCATCGGCATCCTTGTTGAGTTTTCTTCTGCCGTTGATGTCGTAGGAATCCTTGTTGAAGAAGTAGGTGAGCTGCTTCACGGAGACTTCCTTCTCGACGGTTTCGTAGATGGTGTCATAGACGGGCGTTTCAACGGTTTTGTGGAGGACGCCGTCGGCAAGCTTTCTCTCGCCGCCTTGGGTGAAGTAGGTGTTCTTCACGATCTCGTCCTGGGTGGGATAGATCTTGCCGTCATAAACATAGAACATCGGGTTGCCCATGAGTTCGCAGTTTTCCATCTCGGGCTGGTAAGGAATGCAGTAGTGCTTGGTGAACTCGCCACCTTCCTTGTAGTTGACTCTGAAGTCGCCGTCAGCCTTCACCTTTTCACCGACGAAGGTGATGGGGTCGAGGTCGATCTGGCCGCCCTTGTAGGCGAGGTAAGGAGTCAGGTTCATCACAGCCTGCTTCTCGAAGTATTGGCCAGGAATGGTGGTGATGACATCGAAGCAAACATTGCCGTTTTCATCAGCAACCAGCGGGTTGGGGTTCACTCTGTAGGTGATCTCCTTGGCGTTGCGGGCCATCTTCTCGATGTCGCAAGGATTGTTGAACTTGTAGCGGAGACCGAGGTTCGCTTGGCTGTACATATCCTTGTCGTTGATGACGTGCTTGGCCTCGTCGGAGGCAATCTTGGCCACTTGGTCAAGGTTGTCGGTGCCGGTGAAGAGGTAGGTGTAGTCAAAGAAGAGGTCGAACTTCGGGGCAAGGTTGAAGGTGATTTCCATACCAGCGGGAACGGTGAAGTTGAGTTCGCGGCCCGTGGCTTTGGCGGCCAGTTCGTTGGCCACTTCGTCATTGGCGTTGAGCTGGCTGACAGCACCAGTTTGGTAGTAGATGCCACCGATACCGATATGAGGCACAAAGTTGATGACTCTTCTCGGGTTGTAGTTGAACATGTTGAACAAGTTGAAGGTCAAGTTCAAGTTGCCTTCAATGTAGTTGGTCTTGTCGAGACCGAGGTCATACAACGTGGTGGAAGCATCGTTGTTGAAAACGAGGGCTTGACCGTGCTTGTGACCGGAAAGGAGGCCGTAGCCACCCTTGAGGTTGAAGCCCATGACTTTACCAAACTGGTAGCCAATGCCAAAGTGGGCGTCCCAATCTTGCAAGGCCTGCATCTTGAAATGGTCGAAATCATTCCAGATGCCGCCTCTGTAGTTGGCGAGGTCGCCATGGTTGATGGAAAGACCTCCGTCAGCTTGGATGTACCAGTACTTTTCCACAGGTTTCTTGTTCTTCCCGCTCTGAGCATAGAAGGTCAGCGGCAGGATCGCCATGACGACAAGCATCATCAGCTTTGAAATTGTCAGATTCTTCTTCATAACGTAATTTGTTAGGTTTGTAATGATATTTAATTAGTTAGAAATTTTATTGTTCGTCTGGTTTTATCTCTCTCATTTAGCCAACAAAAATAGGAAATTATTTGATTGCCAAACAAAAAAATCTGAAATTTTTGTCTTTTTTTGCGAAAAACACACAAATTCATCGTTTAAAACGGCAAAAAACTACTCCAAAAGCAGTGTTTTGAAGGCCTCCCACATCACGATTCCGGCGCAGACCGCCACGTTGAGCGAGTGTTTTGTGCCTTCCTGCGGCACCTCCACGGCGCCCTTGCAATAGGGAAGGGCTTCTTCGCTGACGCCGTCCACCTCGTTGCCGAAAACGAAGGCGGTATGTGGCTCAAACTTGAAATCCTGCAAGGCCGTGCTGCCTTCCACCTGCTCGACGGCGAAAATCTTGTATCCTTCGGCCTTCAGAGACTGGCAGGCGGCTGCAGTGGTAGCAAAATAGCGCCACTTCACGGTCTCGTCGGCCCCGAGGGCGGTCTTGTGGATCTCGCGGTGGGGCGGACAGGCCGTTATCCCGCACAGATATAGCGCCTCGATGCGGAAGGCGTCGGCAGTGCGGAAAAACGCCCCGACGTTGCTCAGCGAGCGGATGTTGTCCACTATTAATATAATAGGTGTCTTCGCGGCTTTGTCAAAATCGGCTTTCGACAGGCGGTTCAGTTCGTCGTTGATTAGTTTGCGCATGGGTTCGATTTTGGTGGCAAAGTAAGTGAAATTTGTCGAAAGAAGATGCGGAAGGCGGTTTTTTTTGGACGAATAAGCCGATTGTTTCAAACAAAACGCTAATTTTGTAGTCTTTTTGGAAAGGAATGGATATGACAAAGGCTGTCGAAACCCCGTTGATGAAGCAATATTACTCGTTCAAGGCGAAATACCCCGACGCGATGCTGCTGTTTCGCGTGGGCGACTTTTACGAGACCTATGGCGACGACGCGGTGAAGTCGTCCAAGGTTTTGGGCATTGTCCTGACCAAACGCTCCAACGGCGCGTCAGCCGATGTGGAGTTGGCGGGATTCCCATATCATGCCTTGGACACCTATCTGCCGAAGTTGGTCCGTGCAGGTCTCAAAGTGGCTGTGTGTGAGCAACTTGAAGACCCGAAATTGGCCAAAAAATTGGTGAAACGTGGCGTGGTGGAGATGGTCACGCCGGGGGTGACCTACAACGACAATGTTTTGGAGCAGAAGGAGAACAACTTCTTAGCTTCGGTGCATCTCGAAAATGAGGTTTCTGGCATCGCCTTCCTCGACGTCTCGACGGGCGAGTTCTATCTGACGCAAGGGTCCAACGAGTACATCGACAAGCTGTTGCAGAGCTTCAACCCGTCGGAGGTCTTGGTGCAACGCAACAAGCGCAAGGACTTCATCGACCTGTTCGGGGGCAAGTATTACCTCACTGTTTTCGACGACTGGGTCTTCACCGACGACTACGCCAACCTGACCTTGAACAAGCATTTCCACACGGCTTCGCTGAAAGGCTTCGGCGTGGACGACTTCCCGAAAGGCATCATTGCGGCGGGTGCGGCCATCCATTATCTACTTGAAACCCAACACGATAAAATCGACCATATCACATCGCTCTCGCGCATCGACCAAGGGCAGTATGTTTGGCTCGACAAGTTCACCATCCGCAATTTGGAATTGCTGCACACCTCGAATGTGAATGCCAAGACCTTGATTGACGTCATCGACAAGACGGTTTCGCCGATGGGCGGTCGCCTGATGCGCCGCTGGCTGAGCCTGCCGCTGAAGAACAAGGAACAAATCGAGGCGCGTTACGAGGTGGTGCGTTTCTTCACCGAGAACCGCGACCTGATTGCCAAGTTTCAGGATGCGGTGCGGCAAGTCGGCGACTTGGAACGTTTGATTTCCAAGGTGTCGTTGGGGCGGGTCAACCCACGCGAGTTGTTGCAGGTGGGTCGCGCCCTCGACCAAGTGGAGCTACTTAAAAAGGCATGCAAGGAAAGCCAACATCCTGCTTTGCAGCGCTTTGCCGAACAGCTTAACCCTTGCGCCTCCATCCGTAAGCGCATCAAGAGGGAACTGAACCCCGATGCACCGGCCATGCTCTCGAAAGGCAACTACATCTCCGACGGCGTGGATGCCGAACTCGACGAGTTGCGCAACCTGTCGCGCTCGGGCAAGGAATACCTGATGAACATCCAACGCCGCGAGTTGGAACGCACGGGCATCTCGTCGCTGAAAGTGGGCTACAACAACGTGTTCGGCTATTATCTTGAAGTCACCAACGCGCACAAGGACAAGGTGCCGCCCGAGTGGATCCGCAAGCAGACCCTGACCAACGCCGAGCGTTACATCACCGAGGAACTGAAGGACTACGAGCAGAAAATCCTTGGCGCGGAGGAGAAAATCGGCGTCATCGAGCAAAGGGTCTATAACGAATTGGTCACCGCCGTGACCGAGTTCGTGGAGCCGATTCAGGTGGATGCCTCGTTGGTGGCCCGCATCGACTGCTTGGTGAGTTTCGCCGACATCTCGCTGAAATACAACTATGTGCAGCCCGTCATCGACGATTCATTTGTGCTTGACATCAAGGAAGGCCGCCATCCCGTCATCGAGCAGATGATGCCCGTGGGCGAGAGCTACATCGCCAACGACGTGTATCTCGACCGCGACAAGCAGCAAATCATCATCATCACGGGCCCCAACATGTCGGGTAAGTCGGCTTTGTTGCGCCAAACGGCATTAATTGTTTTGATGGCGCAAATGGGTTGCTTCGTGCCGGCGGCTTCGGCGCGTATCGGCTTGGTTGACAAGATTTTCACCCGCGTGGGCGCGTCCGACAACATCTCGTCGGGCGAATCGACTTTCATGGTGGAGATGAACGAGACGGCGAGCATTTTAAATAATGTTTCTTCGAGGAGCCTTGTGCTTTTGGACGAAATCGGGCGCGGCACCAGCACCTACGACGGCATCAGCATCGCGTGGGCCATCACCGAGTTCTTGCACGACCACCCCGTGAGTCGCGCCAAGGTGATGTTTGCCACGCACTACCACGAGCTGAACGAGATGGAGGATTCCTTCGCGCGCATCAAGAATTACCACGTTTCGGTGCGTGAAGTCGGCAACAAGGTGGTTTTCCTGCGCAAGTTGAAGCGCGGCGGCAGCAACCACAGCTTTGGTATCCATGTGGCCGAGATGGCCGGTATGCCGCGCAAGGTCATCGACCGTGCCACGGCCTTGCTTTCCGTCTTGGAGAAATCGCACACCAGCGAGGACGTGGAGAAGGCCGCCGTCAAGAAAACCGATGACGGCATGCAGTTGAGTTTCATCCAATTGGACGACCCTTTGTTGCTCCAAATCAAAGAGGACATTCTCAATACCAACATTGACACTTTGACCCCTGTCGAGGCTTTGATGAAGTTGAATGAGATTAAGAAGTTGTTGAATCATTAATCAGTTGGCAGTTTTCAGTTACCAGTTGTTCAGTTGTTCAGTTGTAAGTTGTTGATTTATAACACGAATTTCCATAAATTGAACACGAATTATTCAGAAATTTGATTTTCGGAAATTCATGAACCATTGATGGAAATTCGTGTTGAAGAAAAAAATAACTGGAATTTTTTTCTCGAAAACGCTTGCGGAATTGAAAAAAGTTGTACTTTTGCCGCGTCAAAAACGACAAGCGGAAATAGCTCAGTTGGTAGAGCACGACCTTGCCAAGGTCGGGGTCGCGAGTTCGAGTCTCGTTTTCCGCTCAAAGCCAAGCGGTGTTTCTGGAGCAGCGAGAGCAGAAGCAAACGGAGTTTGATTATGCCGAGTCGTGACAGAAACCCCGATTCGCGAAGCGAAGCGGAAATAGCTCAGTTGGTAGAGCACGACCTTGCCAAGGTCGGGGTCGCGAGTTCGAGTCTCGTTTTCCGCTCCACAAGGTCCCGATGGAAGTCGGGATTTTTTGTAAGCGAAAGTGCCTGAGTGGTGGAATTGGTAGACACGAGGGACTTAAAATCCCTTGCCCTTTAAAGGCGTGCCGGTTCGAGCCCGGCCTCGGGTACGGGAAAACTCAACCATTTGCTATTCAATTGGTTGAGTTTATTTTTGCATTGGAATGAACCATACGAATTGTCCAAATTTGTACTTCAACTCCAAATTTGGACAACTTTTCTGCCTCATTCCCAAATATTCCCTACTTATTCTTATGAATTGGCAATGGCTTTTTGAAAGTTTTTTTCGGTAGGAGTAAATGATTTGTAGTTTCGTTGATAGGCTTCATCCCTTTTGACCACTGCGAACATGCGGTTTACGAGTTTGGCACGGATGACGTTGAGGACACACATGGGATGTTTTCCTTCTTCGGTTTTTCTTTTGTAATAGTCCTTGTATTCTCCCGATTTCATGTGTGTCGCCACGGAGACGGCTGCGAGGTGGAGGAGTGACTTGATGTGCTTGTTGGCCCGCTGTGACACCTTCGATTTGGAGTAAAT
>FLNX01003621.1_pt1 | contig 48392 bp, 40 predicted proteins | sample 1140341 | NCBI WGS metagenome assembly FLNX01 (sample SAMEA3878208, study PRJEB12797) | bioreactor metagenome | biome: Moose rumen | place: Sweden | collected 2011-10
CAACACACGATTTGTCGACGCTGCCCGCGAGCTGGGGCGCGCCAATATCAAAGCATACCGTGCTGAAACGCAAATAAGTGCCCACTAACGGTCCCGCATCTTGATGATGCGGGACTGTTTTAGTAGATGGTTGCTATCTTGTAAAGTATTTTGCTGAGTTTGGAGGCGGCTTCCTGCGAGGAGCACTCGTGGCCGTTGCTCATGATACAGAATGTGAGCGTCTCACCACGAGCGGTGATGATATAACCGGCGTAGGTCTTGACGCCGTCCATGGTTCCTGTCTTGACGCGTACGGTGATGCCTGTCGGCAAGTTGGGCAACAGGTTTTTGGCAGTACCGCTTTCGCCGGCCTTGGGCAGCGAGTTGAGAAAGTCGTTGTAGAACGGTTCTTTGACGAGGACAGCAAGGTAGTGGCACATGAAGTCGGCGGTGACGGTGTTGGCACGTGACAGTCCGCTGCCGTCGGCGACGTGTACACCTCCTGTGGCCAGATCTTTTTCCTTGATGTAGTCCATCACCGCACGCGAGCCATTGTCGAAAGTTCCGATGCCATACTTCTTATAGCCTAGATATTTGAAGATGCTCTCGGCGTAGATGTTGTTTGATGTGAGGTTGGTGTATTGTGCGATAGTATAGTATTCGGAGCTGTATTGGTCGACAACGGAGCGGAGACTGTCGGGTTGCGAGAATACCTGCATAGAGTTTGAGGAGATGCCGATGCCATGTGTGCGAAGGTAGGCCGAGAAAATGTCGGCGCAGCAGCGTGGCGGATCGGGCATGGCGCCGCGCACAGGGAAGTTCTGTTTGCCCAGAGGTATTGTGCCGCGATAGAGACGCTCTTTGCCGAATGGCGATCCGTATATGGTGACGTTGTCGCCCGTAGTCTCGGCGGCAGTGGTCACTTCGCATATGCCGTGTATGTCGATGTTCTTTGGCTTAACGGAAACGACGGTGGCAGGATAACCTATCTTGGCACCAGAGTTGAAGTAGACAAAGTACATGTTCTCATGGAAGTTCAGCGCACTGGCGCCTGCACCGTAGTAGTTGCCTATGTCGCCCCATTGCCATGTGTTGTGTATCGGCTGCTCATCGAAGATGGTGACGTTGTAGCACACACGTCCATCGATGCGGCGTACGCCTTTGCGTTTGATGGCACGAAGCCATCCGTCGAAGAGTGAGTCCTGTGCTGTTTGACGGTAGCGGTAGGACCCGAGTGTCGGGTCTCCGCCGCCGTATATATATATGTTGCCGTGCAGTACACCATCGCGGTCTACGGTACCACGCATGCCGACCTTGGTGGTGAACCGGAACCAGGAGCCCAGCTGTGCAAAGCCGACACTTGTGGTGAGTAGTTTCTGGACAGAGGCTGGTGTCATGGAGGCCTCTGCGTTGTAGGCGTAGATGGTCTTTTGTTGACGCACGTTGTACACACTCACTGCAAGCGTCCCGTGCTGCATACCCGTGCTACGGCGTGTCTCGTTGATGGCCTTCTCTAGTTCGGCAGTGCTTTGCGCTGGTAGGTTGCCGGTGAATAAAGACGCGGCCAGAATGGCTATTGTTAATGCTTTGTATCTCATGTTTGAAGGCTTTGGTTGATTTTTTCTATCTGGTCGAGCAAGGCGTCGCGCCCGTAACCTGTGTGCGATGATGTCAGTAATATCGGCGGCAGAGTCTCCCAGTTTTTCAGCAGCTCTTGTTTCATTAGTCGGATATTGGCCATTACTTCGCGCTGCTTCTCTTTGTCGGTCTTGGTGAAGACAAGCGTGAGCGGTATGCCGTTCATGCCAAGGAATTGGATGAAGTCGAGGTCGATGCGCTGCGGTGGTATTCGACTGTCGATGAGTACATATGTGTTCGACAGCTGTTGCCGGCCGAGGAAGTAGCCGCGTATCATGCGGCTCCATTCTTCGCGTGATGTACGCGAGGTGCGGGCATATCCGTAGCCGGGGAGGTCGACAAGATACCATTCGCGCACTTCCTTGCAGCCGACACGCTCCTCCTCGCTAATCACAAGAAAGTGGTTTATCAGCTGCGTCTTGCCTGGACGTCCGCTGGTCTTGGCCAGTCCTTTGACGCCAGTCAGCATGTTGATTAGCGACGATTTGCCGACATTGCTACGTCCGATGAAGGCATATTCAGGCCGGTTGTCTTGTGGACATTTGGTACACGATGGACTGCTTACGGTAAATGTGGCACTGCGTATCGTCACTGGTCGCCTCCTTTCTTTCGGCGACGACGTGAGCGGATGGACTCAATCTCTTGTCGCATGCGCGACTTCTTTGCGTGCACATTGTCACTGAGTTCCTTGAGCTTCATAAGTTCCTCGCGCTCGGTGTCGTCGATTTTCTTCCACCAAGGAAGGCGCCGCATGTTGACACGGAAGAGCCGTCGGCGGTCGAAGGCGGGGTTCTTGATGTTGTAGGAGTCCATGTGGCGCGAGCGTTTGTCGTCGTTGATATCCTTGAGGGTGATGAGTATGCCTATCCCGTTGGTGCCAGGCAGGCCGTGGTCTGGACAGGTGCCGAAGTAGCGCATCGTGCTGCTGAGGTTCATGTAGGCATTGACGAGTGCGGGTACAGTGCAGCCGCGTTCGCGGACAGCGTGGAGCAGCATCTGGTAGTCTTCCTTGTAGTTGCGTCCATTAAATAGCTTGACGAGACGATTGTAGTCGGTCTTGATAAGTGTGGGTTCGTATGGCCACATCAGACCGTCGGGGTCGGGGAAGTACTTCTGGTAGAAGTAGAGTATCATGTCGCGAGCCTCGACATCCATCGAATCGTATATCGTTATCTTTCCCAAGAAGTAGCGCGTCTCCGGAATCTCGAGTATCAGTGCTCCTAGACCGTCCCACAGGTTGTCCAGTGAGTAGAGACCTTTGCCCAGATTTATGCTTGGCTGGTAGGCCGGCTGCACGAAGGCCCTTCCCAGCTCTACGGTGTAGGGCAAGTAGTTGTCGAGGAAGTCCTGACTGAACTGGTAGTGCTCCGACGTGGGTGTCACTATCGAGCCGTCGAGTCGCTGCATCATGGTGCTGCCATGAGCGAAGCGGTAGCCGCCTACGATCTGTTCGTCTTCGGTGTTCCACACGAAGAGCTGTTTGCAGCAGTATGGGTCGGGTAGGGTGTCGTATTCGTCAATGTCCACCTCTTTGCCGGTGCCTCCGCCATCGGTGGCGAAACTCAATTCGCGAAGGCGCCCTATCTCGCGCATGATGTTTGGCGAAAGATGGGCGGTGGTAATGTATATCTCTTTGTTTCCGCGATTGGTCATGCGGAGGAAATGCCTCTGTTTGAGCTCTTTCTTGATAAGTTCGCGGTCTACTGGCGGGGCGATGTAGGAGAGGTCTTTCATGGTTTGAATATAGCTTGGGGGTTGTCTTTTAGCTTGTATACGTGTTCTTTGACCAGCAAGGCCCATTCGGCTGCGGTGTGGCTCTTGTCGAAAGTTTGCCACGGTATGGGGCTCCCAAAGGTGAGTTTGAAAGTCTTGTTGCGCCCGGCATACATCTCGGACGGCAGCAGCGCCATCTCGAAGTTGAACTTGAAACCTAGCCGCTTGCGTAGGTTGGCCAGTCGGTAGAAGCGCATGCGGTTGCGGGCATCGGTGTGGACGGGCACCACGTCACGATGGTATCTCACGGCTTTTTTGATGAAAGTGGCCTTCCATTCCAGGTCGCGGATCTGACCTTTCTGCAGGCGGGAGCATAGGCCTGCGGGGAAGTAGAGCAGTGCGCCCGGCGCAGCGAAAGCCTCCTCGAGACTCGCCAGCGCACGGCTGCGGTTCACCTTGTCGATTGGAACGAACAGCTCGCGGAGCCCTGGCAGATAGAGCAGGAAGTCGTTGACAGGGAACTTGATATCCTGCCGCACACGCCCCACAGCACCCATCAGCGCCAGTCCGTCGGGGCCACCAAGTGGGTGGTTGCCGACCATCAAGGGATTGCCGTCGACGGGTATGTTGTCCTCGCCGATGCTTTCCACTGTGATATTCAGATCCTGTTCGTCGTCACCTTCGAGAAATTTATGAACAAAGTCTAACCCGAAGTATTCTCGGTTGAGGTAAATGCCGCGGTTGAGTTCCGGTATGTGGAGCAAGCGCTCCATCAACCGCACTGCCCAGTTGGGTACGTGTACCCTTTTTTGTGACAGAATGTTTTGTAAATCAATATATTTTTCGCCTATAGTGGCGATATCGGGACGTTCGTTTTGCATGGTCTCCAAATTAGGTAATTCAAGTGCAAAGATACAAATAATAATCCGTGCGTGCAAAATATTTTATCAACAGATAGAAAAATTTTGCCAGTTTCAAAAAAGTGTGTATCTTTGCAGCCGATTTGAATGGCAGTAAACGGATTGTTGATGCTCTTTCTGTTTTGTCATTCAGACGGTTAACAATTGAAAAATACTAATAGTCATGGCAAAGAAAAATAAAGATGCGCGTGTGCAGGTTATCCTTGAGTGCACCGAGCAAAAGAACAGCGGTGTTCCCGGCATGAGCCGCTACATCACCACCAAGAACAAAAAGAACACTCCGGAGCGTCTGGAGCTCAAGAAGTACAACCCCTTCCTGAAGAGAATGACCGTTCATAAAGAAATCAAGTAAAATAGGAGACCACAGACTATGGCAAAGAAAGTTGTTGCTACCCTTAAGACCTCTACAGGTAAAAGTTATGCAAAGGTGATACGCATGGTCCGCTCCGAGAAGACCGGCGCTTACACTTTCCAAGAGGAAATCGTTCCTTCGGACAATGTCCAGGAATACCTCAAAAAGAAATAAAGCAGGGAAGAATTAATTTTTTCATACGCTTTTGTTTTGGCCTGTGCGGCATTTTGTGTCGCATAGGTTTTTTTTATCCTCCCAAATATGGATTTGGTTGTCGGGTGTCAGCGCAACACAATCACCTTCTTTGGCAGTATGCCTGCCTCGGTGCGCCAGAGCAGTGCGCCGTCGGGTGTGTAGCATAGCACGTCGCCTGAAGCCACATAGTTGCCATCGGTGGTGATGTAGATGTTGCCGACGGTGTCGACACTGATTGAATAGGGATGGTCGGCATCGATAGGTAGTTGGGTGAAGGTGCCTGCATTGTAGCACCAGTAACTGGTTGTCATAGACGACCCATATCCTTGTCGATAGAAGGCATATAGGGTGCCGTCGGTGGCGGTAATGCCGGTGGTGCTGCGTTCAATTTGACTGACTGTCAGTGTCGTGGTGTTCACTATGGCACATCCGGAGGGTATGGAGCCGTAGTCGCCATTGTGGTTTACAGCCACGTGGTTGTCGTCCAAGGTTACCACCGTTTGAGGGTTGAGGCCGACAGTGATGATGGTGTCGAGTGTGAGGGTGGACAGGTCGAAAACATAGAGTGACGAGTCGTAGTCGAAAGCTTGGTTTGCTCTTTGTATCCACGAGCTGGCCACGAACAGGCGTCCGTCGGCCACGGCCAGACCTTCGGGCTGGTAGTCGCCCAGCTGTAGTGTGGCTACGTGATGATCGAGGTCGGTGGTATCGCAGACGACCACCGTGTGGCCGCCATAGCAGCTGATAAAGAGGCGCCCGTCGTGTACGGCGATGCTGCGTGGATGCATGTTGCCCATGTCATGTCGTATGGACTGGCCTGTGGCGGTGTCGATGGCTTCCAGGCTATTGGAGAATGTTACGGTGACGTATGCCTTTGTGCCGTAAAGCAGCATGTCCTGAGCCACATCGCCCAAGCCTCGTCCGTTGCCCTCCTCGAACCATTGGTTGTCGGCGTCGCCACTTTGGGTCGAGACCATTGTCAGAGAAGCGTCGTTGTTGCCCCAGGCACCTTCGCACAGCACCAGTGCACGGCCACCATAGTCGGCAGGAGTGCTGTCGTCGGGTGTATGGTCGTCGATGCAGGCGGTCATGAGTGCAGTGGCCAGCAAGACAAGTGTTGTCTTCTTCATGTTTTTTTTGTTAGAATTCATATGTTATTTTCAGACGGTAGTTGCGTCCCATCATGGGATAGGAACGCACCACTTCGTATTGCACATCGAGCATGTTGAGCACCTGAATGCGCATGGTCATTGTTCCCCAACGCAGGTCGAACTTGCGGTCGGCAGCGAGTCCGATGTCGCAGTAGGCAGGCATCCGTGTGCGTTCGTTGTTCTGCATGCGACTGTAGCGTACGCCGACTATCATGGCTTGTGCTCCAAGGTTGACCAAGGGGTTCTCCCAGCGTATGTTGCCGCCACCCGAATGACGTGGTGTATAGGCAATCTGGTGGCCGTAGGTCTTGTCGTTGGGGTTGGTGCGATCGAGGGCACGTTGGTAGGTGTATGTCAGCTGTGCTTCCACACTGCCGAGGAGTGCCGCCGCAGTGGCGTCGAGCCCCAGCGTCTCCACTTTCCCCACGTTCATCATGCTCCATAGGAACATGCTCTGTGTGGGTACTGCAACAATCTTGTCGCTGACGTTGTTGACGTATGCGTCGATGGTGGTGCTGATATGCCCGGAAAGATGTGTGGCACCGAGGCCCAGTTGTTGGGCGTGCTCTGGCCGTAGGTCGCGCGGCATACTGAAAAAATACAGCTCGCTGAAGTTCGGTGCACGGAATGTGCTTTTGTAGAATGCTCGCAGCGTGGTGCCGCCGAAGGTGTACATCACGGCTGCGTAGGGTGCCAGGCGTCGGAAAGAGGGATTGGTGTCCAGGTCGGTCACATAGTCGGTTACCGATGTGGCCATCAGGTGGAGATTGGCCTCGGCCTGTTTGCCGTGCAGTTGTGCTGCGATAACGGCGACCAGGTTGCTGCGTGTCACATCGTTGCGTTGTGCCATGTTGGTGCCAAGGTGGCTGATGCTTCCGTCGGAAGCTATTGTGATGTCGAGCCAGGAGAGTGCTTTGAGCCGTGCACTTGCACTGATGTAGCCTTCATGTTGCAGATAGTCGTTCATCACGTATCCACCTTCGGTCTGTACGCTGGAGGAGTCCTCGTAGCGGTCATATAGGCTCTGTATCTTGCTTACCACCTGCAGTGTCCAGTGTTCGCGACGTTGAGTCCACTTTGCTTGAGCGAAAGCCACCTCTTCGGCGGTACTCTCGGCGCTGACACTCTGGCGGTAGAACTGCACAGGACCTGGCAGTTCATGACTGCCGCGCATATAGTGCACCTTTGCCGTCAGTCTGGTGATGCTGTCTATGGTGTAGAAGGCGGTGGCATCGGCCGTCAGCATCTGCATGGCTGAGTGCAGGCGACGCTCGCGGCTGCTGCTGTCGGCATGACTTGTCGTATAATAGAGGGTGAATGGGTAGTCGCCGTCGCTCTTGAGCCAGTTGGCCCAGACGATAGTCTTGAGCCGTCGGTGCCATTTTTGTTCCCATTGCAGGGAGGGCGACATTAGTCCGAACGAGCCTAGTTCCATGACCGTCTTGATGTTGGTGCGCTCGGCGAGGAAGAAGGTCGGTTCGGCTGTGGTCAGGTTTATGACGTTGCCCGCTGCATAGGCGCGTGCTGTAGGAATGCCCTGGGGACCGCCGTGTGTAAAGCTGACGTATGCGGTGCCGCCCAGCAGGTATCGTCCGAGGTCGGTCTGTCCGTTCTGTGCATCGTCAACCGGCACTCCGTCGATGGTCAGTGTGGAGAACTGACTGCCCAACCCGCGGGCCGAGACGGTCTTTATGCCACCGATACCGCCGTAGTCCTTGAGTGTCACACCGGCCATCTGTCGTATGGCATCGCTCAGCTGTAGCGCCCCTTGGTGTTCAATCTTCTCGGCGGTGACGACCTGTGTCGGGGCTGCCACATGCATTGTTTTTGGCGTTTGCTGGCCGCTGATCTGCACCTCGTCGAGTCGGAAGGTGGTGTCTTGTGCAGCCAGCCGGCCTGTAGATGTCGTCAGATAAAAGACAGCGGCACACAATAGGTGTATGAGATGCCGCCGCGTTAATCTGTGGCATAGGGTAGACGCCGAGCTTGTCGTGAACATGGTGGTCATGGCCGATGGGGACGTAGTGGAAATACGGCTTCGCCGACAAGGTCGTTTTCCAAAGCTTCTGTGATTCTCACCTCGACGAAGTCGCCTGGTTTGGCGCAGCAGTTGCGTATCAGCACTTCGTCGTCCACGTCGGGACTGTCGTATTCGGTACGTCCTATAAGATAGGCGCCCTCTTGTCGATCCACTATGCAGGTGTATGTCTTGCCCACGCGAGCCCGGTTCTTTTCGAGGGAGATGTGTTCCTGTATGGCCATCAGCTCGCTGACGCGACGTTGTTTTACCTCGTCGGGCACAGGGTCGCCCAATGTTTCGGCAGGTGTGCCTTCCTCGGGGGAATAGGCGAAGCATCCCATGCGGTCGAAACGAGCTTCGCCAACAAAGTCTTTCAGTTCGTCGAATTCGGATTCCGTCTCGCCGGGGTAGCCCACGATGAGGGTGGTCCGTATGGCTGCATCGGGCAGGGCGGTGCGGAATTTGGACAGCAATTGCAGCGTGCCTTCACGGTCTATACCGCGTTGCATCGAGCCAAGCAGACGGCTGTTGATATGCTGTAGGGGTATGTCGATATAGTTGCAGATGTTTGTATGGCTGGCGATGGCGGTAATGGCATCGTCAGGGAACGAAGCGGGATAGGTGTAATGAAGACGTATCCACGCGGCTCCGCTCTCGGAGGCCAGCCGTTCGAGCAGCTGGCCGAGTGCCCGCTTGTGGTATAGGTCGAGGCCGTAGTATGTGGTGTCTTGGCTTATGACTATCAGTTCCTTCACTCCACCCGCCACCAGTGCCTTTGCTTCGGAAACGATGTCGTCCATCGGACGCGAACGGTGCGCACCGCGTATCAAAGGTATGGCGCAATAGGAGCATTTGCGGTTGCAACCTTCGGCAATCTTAAGGTAGGCGTAGTGCTTCGGCGTAGAGAGCGGTCGTGGCGTGTCGTAGGCACTTTCTGCGGCCAGCACCTCGCTGAAGTTGGCACCGTACCATTCGTCGACTTCGGGCAGCTCGGACTCCAGTTCCTTGCGGTATCGTTCCACCAGGCAGCCGCACACTATCAGCCGGCGGCTGTTTTTGCAGCCGTGATTGTCGTTTTTCCATCGTATGGCTTCAAGGATAGTGTGGATGCTTTCCTCTTTGGCGTCACCTATAAATCCGCATGTGTTGATTATCAGGGTGTCAAAATCGGTCTCATTGCTGTCGAAACACACGGTATGACCCGAGGCGGACAGGCTTTTTGCCAAGTTCTCGCTGTCGACGGTGTTCTTGGAACAACCAAGGGTTATGATGTTGATTTTCATTCTTCGAACAGTGAGTCAACGAATTCTTCGGGGTTGAAAATCTGCAGGTCGGTCATTTTCTCACCCAGGCCGATATAGCGTACAGGTACGTTGAATTGGTCGCTGATGCCGATAATGACGCCACCTTTGGCAGTGCCGTCCAGTTTGGTAAGTGCCAGTGCGTTGACGTCGGTGGCATTGGTGAACTGGCGAGCCTGTTCTACAGCGTTCTGCCCTGTCGAGGCGTCGAGTACGAGAAGCACCTCGTGAGGCGCGTCGGGAACCAGTTTCTGCATCACCTTGCGTATCTTGCCCAGTTCGTTCATAAGGCCTACTTTGTTGTGCAGGCGGCCGGCGGTGTCGATAATTACAACGTCGCTACCCTTGGACAATGCCGACTGTAGTGTGTCGTAAGCCACCGACGCGGGGTCGGCGCCCATGCCTTGCTGAACTATGGCTACGCCGACACGGTCGGCCCATAGTTGTAGCTGTTCCACTGCGGCGGCACGGAAGGTGTCGGCAGCACCGAGCATCACCTGTCTGCCGGCCTCTTTGTAACGATATGCCAGTTTGGCGATGGTGGTCGTCTTGCCAACACCGTTGACACCTACCACCAATATGACGTATGGCTTGTGCGGCAGCGGACTGTCGAAAGAGGAGGGGAAATGGTCGGCTGTCGGTCGGCGTAACAGTTGCGATATCTCTGCGCGCAGTATGGAGTTGAGCTCCGATGTCGAGATGTATTTGTCGCGTTTGATGCGGGCTTGCAGTTTGTCGATTACTTTCAGGGTGGTGTCGACACCCACATCGCTTGTTATCAGTGTTTCTTCGAGTTCGTCGAGCACATCGTCGTCGACGGTCGATTTGCCAACGATGCTTCTCGTCAGTTTTTCGAAGAAGCTTGCTTTGGTTTTTGCCAGACCATCCGCCAGTGTCTGACGTTCTTCGTTCTTGTCTTTACGGCTGAAAAGTCCCATGTCGTGTCATTTTTTCAATTCTTTTTCCATTGTTGGTCTGATCTCCCTGTCGAACATCTTCTGGTAGAGGTTGAACGGGTATTTGTCGCAGTCGCCACTGGCGAAATACCACAGGATGACCACGAATTCCGTTGCAGGAGAGTATCCTGGGATGGCCTGTAGCGGTGTGCCGTCGGCGCGGTAGAGCATAAACGTCGGGTACCCCTGCACCCCGCGGGCAAACTCGTGAGTCTTGCCGCGTCCTCCGCTCGCGGGACGGTAGGTATGTCCACCCCATGTGAAGGTGTTGTCGCCTTCGGCGTTGAACTTGACCGAATAGAAGTATCGGTTCAGTATCTTGGCCACAGTGGGGTCGGTAAAGGTCTCGCGGTCCATTTTTTTGCAGTATCCACACCACGAGGTGTAGAAATCAACAAAATAGAGCCGGCTGCCGATATTGGCCGTCGAAGCCTCTTCGATGGTGTGCCATTGTACTTGTGCTGCCAGACCCCATGCAAGCAGCACTGTTGCGATGATAGTCAGTGTTCTCTTCATCTATTGTTTAATTGTAAATTCGTTAATGTGTTAATTCGTTAATGTGTTAGTCGCTTGCGCAGCCTGACTCACGAATTCACAAATTAACAAATTAACGCATTATTAGTTTCGGTTTTAGACTTTACTATATAGGTTGTGTTACCATTCGTATTCCCATTCTTGTTCGTTGTCTTGCTGTTCCTCGATGTAAATCTCTTCACGCTCTTCCCTGTCGCGTAGACGGAACAGACGTCCGAGCCAATCGTCTTTTTTTGATTTCACTTGCGTCTTGCTGTTTTTGTCTTCCTCGATGATGAGGGCAATACGGTCGGCATACTGTTCTACATAGTTGCGGTTTGACGCTGGGTCTTGGTGTATGATGGCTCCGGTATAGTAGTGGCGTAGTATGCTCACGTAGTCGATGCCGAGTCCCACCATGCGAATGGCGCCTTCTTGCGAGAGGCCTACGCCGTGACCGTATCCGTGGCCGTGGAGCACGACGTTGCCAAGCAGGCTGTCGACTTCGACGGAGAAGAATGTAGACTTTAGCTGGAAGTCGGCTCTTACCCGTGTAAGTGGGACACCTTCGATACGCACTTTGCGGCGGGGTTGTGCAAAGTGCAGCAGGCTGTCGCGCACTGCACTGTCGGTGATGTCGAGTTTGTGGGTACGGCTGAAATAGCCAAGCCATCGGTCGATGCTTATGGTCTTTATCCAGTCGGTCTGCCGCATGGCATAAGAGAAGGTGTCATCGACCGAACGTAGATAGGGGAGTGCTGTGCGCCACACGTCTTCCGAATTGGCAGTCTGTCCTCCGGAGTTGCTGTGGAAGGGTGTCTCGATCAGGTTGCCTGCCGTGTCGGTCAGTGTCTCGCCACTGCTTTCAATGACGCCCAACATGATGTCTGGCCGGATGCAGCGGTTAAGGTAGGCCTGGCAGTGCACGCCATCGCAGAAGTTGTATCCATCGGCATAGTGTTTGCCGATGTTGCGCAAGGCCCAGGTGCGACTGATAATGGCCTGTATGCGGAATATGTCGCTTTGCTGGCCGTATATCTCGCTTTGTACCACCCCTGCTATGTATGTCTCGAATTCCACATCGCCTATCAGCAACATGTTGCCACTCGGGGGCAGGCTTACTTCGAGGTTGCCCTCGTAGGTGCGCTGTTTGCAGCCTTCCGGATTGAGACACAGGATGCATGCCGTGTCGGTAGCTTCGAGGTGTATGCTGTTGAAACGTCCGTAGTCGTCGTCGTTGACCGACACATGGAGCGCATGGTCTTCGGCACGCACAAGCACAGAGCGCCCCTCTCCAACCATGTCTTCCAGCAACAGGTTGCCGTCGGCATAGAGGTTGTAGTAGCCGAGGTCGAACGAGATATTGAGGGTGCGGACGGTATTGGCGGTGAATAGCCTGACACGCACATGGTCGGCATGTGCGGCGAGGCCGGCAGTAAGCAACAACAATATGGAGAGCAGCCGTTTCATTCCTTAAACCTTAATCAATGATAATATTGTGTCGGCAGTACGCTCCGAGGCGCCTCCGTTGCCGAGCAAGGTGCGCATGTCTGAATATTCTGCCTGCATCCTTTTGCGGTTGGCGTCATCGACGGTTATTTTCTGGAATTCGTCTTCCAGACGTGAGGGGCGGAAGTCGCCCTGAATCAGCTCGGTCACAATGGGTTTGTCTGCTATCAGGTTGACGAGAGAGATGTATCTTATGCGGCGGCTGACTATGGCTTTGGCTATTGCGATGGAGAGAGCGTTGGCGCGGTAGCACACCACTTGCGGCACGTCGAACATGGCCGTCTCGAGTGTGGCTGTGCCTGAACACACAACGGCGGCAATGGCCGAGGCCAGCAGGCTGTATGTCTGGTCGTAGACTACTTCAATGTTGCTTTCGGCAGGTATCAGTTTGTTGTACAGCTCTTCGCCGAGCAGGCTCATGCCAGCCACCACGAAGCGATATTCAGGGTGTTGCCTGGCCAATGCCGCCATCAGCGGCAGGCTGTTTTTCAGCTCCTGACGGCGGCTGCCGGGGAGAAGGGCCACCACAGGGAGCTCCGAGGTTGTGTGTGGCGAGGGGTGAGACGCTGTAGTGGCTGCGGGACGCGTGTGTAGGATGTCGAGCAGCGGATGACCTACATATACCGCCTGTGGCATGTCGTTGGCGGCGAAGAAAGCCTCCTCGAAGGGCAGTATGTAGCACAGTCGGTCCAGCGAACGTCGCATCTGCTTGATACGTCGTTTTTTCCATGCCCACAGGTTGGGCGATATGTAGTGCACTGTGCGGTAGCCGCGACTCTTGGCCCACTGTTCTATGCGCAGGTTGAAGCCTGGATAGTCGATGCCGACAACCACGTCAGGGTGGAATGCATCGATGTCTCGTTTGCATAGCGCTATGTTGGCAAGCACTTCGTGCATGTGTACCGCCACCTCTACGAAGCCCATGATTGCCAGTGTGCGTATGTGGCGTACCGGCGTGCCCCCCTCGCCCTGCATGGCGTCGCCTCCCCAAAAGCGGAACTGCGCCTGTGTGTCGCGCTTGCGGAGGGCACGCATCAGTGCGGCTCCGTACATATCGCCCGAGGCCTCGCCTGCTATGATGTAGTACTTCATTGCAACACGATTATGTTGGCTTTCAGCATGTAGGTGATGAAGACGATGAATGTGCCGAAAAACACCACTATGAGGGTCTTGACAACGCGCAGGTGCTCGCGCCCCTTGGCGTAGTGGCGCAACACTAGTATCAGCGGTATGAACATGCCGCCGAACCAGCGCATGTGTGCGCCGACGGGTTCGCCAACGATGAGCAGGACCGCGGCGAGTACAGCGATGTAGCCCAATTCCGAGCCCAGCCCTGCCACAAGACCGACAGCCACGGTGTCTTTCCCGAATAAACGAGTGATGAAGTCGTGTTTTCTCATGTTAAAAAGTAGTCACTGGTTTCCAATCACTAATCTCAGTTTGTCCAGCGATGCGTAGTGTGTGAAGTCGGGGCATATCGGCACCACCGAGACATATCCGTGAGCCAGAGCCCATTCGTCGCTGTCTTCCGAAGGGTCGTTGCATTCGAATTTGCCAGTGAGCCACCAGTACGGGCGACCTATGGGGTCGGTACGTTGCTCGAAGCTGTCCACCCAGCGGGCTTGTGCTTCGTGGCAGATGCGAATGCCTTTGATCTCGTCGAATGGCAGACGTGGTATGTTGACGTTGAGCGAGACATCCTCGGGCAGTCCGTGCTCAAGCACGATGCCTATGAGGTGTCGCACACTGGGTATACAGCCACTGAAGTCGGCGTCGGGGCTATGGTCGAGTAGCGAGAAGCCTATGGCGTCGATGCCGAGCGCTGTGGCTTCGATCACAGCACCCATGGTGCCACTGTACAGTACGTTGATCGAGCTGTTGCTGCCGTGGTTGATGCCCGAAAGCACCAGGTCGGGTGCGTGTGGGCAGAAGTATTCCACAGCCAGTTTCACGCAGTCGACGGGGGTGCCGTCGCAGGCATGCACCGAGAGGCCTTCGCGCACGGCGATGTCGTGCACCCGCAACGGACGTTCGGTGGTGAGGCTGTGGCTCTTGCCCGACGAGTTGCGGTCGGGAGCCATCACCACCACGTCGCCGAATTCCATAGCCACCTCGGTCAGGGTGCGCAAACCCTTGGCGGAATAACCGTCGTCGTTGGAGATGAGTATCAGCGGTTTCATTTGGCAACGAAGGTTTTGTCGTCACCCATCAGATAGCTCAGCGGCTGCAGGATACGGTCGAACACGAAGTATTGTATCAGCACCGTGTCCTTGTTGTCGATGATGGCATAGAGACGGTCGAGGTCGAAGGTGTTGTACATCGCCGTGTCGGGCATCGCTTCGCGGTCGTCGGGGTTGACGTATTTGATGTATGCCCGCAACTCGGTATGGTTGCCGGCAGTGTCGGTGATGCCGAGTATTGCGCGGGGTGTGACGCTCAGCGAGCTGTCGTTGGTGTTGGGCACTATTGCCGCGAACTCGTCGAAGTTGAGCCAGGTGAACGACGACAGGAGTTGTGCCACGCGTACGGTGTCGAATGCCGGCACTGCCTTGCCTGTCGCCGACGGCACCAGGTCGAAGCCTTCGCCGTTGTTCACTATGGCGAAACCCTCGGTTGGCATGGCTGGCAGCTGCAGGTCGATCTCGGCGATAGCACTTGCGTCGAGGTCGACGATGGTGTGGCTGCGCCATTTAAGCGGTTCGGCGGTGAAACGTGGCGTAAGGAAACCTCTGAAACCCGGTATGTGGATGACGTACGGCACCTTGTCGCCTTCGCGGAACATGAAGGTCGCCATCATGTCCTGTGTCTCGCGTCCCACATAGTAGGTGACCATCCGTTTCTCGCGGACCAAGAGGTCCAGGCCGAAGATGTCGATGCGCGGCAGCCTTCCGTATACCTCTACTTTGACGGCATGCGACGATATGTCTTTGATGACGTTGGGGATGGCGTTGCGGTTCACCTGCTGGCGTATCTGCATGGTGTGCATGGTCTCGAGCAGCATGTCGACCATAGGCTGGTTTGCAGGGTAGGGGATGCCATCCGTCACCACGACCCATGTCGAGTCGGCTTTGCGTTCCAGCAGTGTCGCATTGCCTTGTTTGTCGGCCAGGTAGATACGGTCGACAACAGACGTGTCCTTGATGTTGAAGTCTTGGTCGAAAGTGGATTTCTTGCGCCCTTGCAGGGCCACGACAAGAGCCACTATGCCAATCACGGCCACAGCCGCGATGATTGCGATGTTTCTCTTTTTCAAGTTTTAAGGTTTATTTGTTTAAAGCCTCCTCCGAATCTCCCCCTAAAGGAAGAGACTTGAATTTCCTTTTCCGTATAAATGTTATGACAAGTCCTGCCACAGCCAGTATCACTACCGGCAAGACGACGTTGATCACCTGATACATGCTACGCTGTTCGCGCACCTTGACCACATCCAGTTTGCGAAGTGTGATGTTGCGCGACCGCGAAGCCATCAGGCCGTCGTCGCCCGCAAGGTAGTTGACGGCATTGAGGACGAGGTCTTTGTTGGCGTAGAGCGTCTGTGTGTAGTAGTCGTAGCCTACGGGCAACACCGTGCCGTCGCTGGCAATATAGCGGTTGCGGATGATATCGCCGTCAGAGATGACTATCATCTTGTTGTCATCGCTCTGTTCACGGTATCCCATAGCGGCCTGCGATGTGAACTGCGGCGTCAGGCGGTTGCGCCACATCGACCTGAACTGACCTTCGAGCAGCACCGCTACTGGCACCGAACGGTGGCTATAGAGGCGACGGTCGGGCTCGACGTTGGCGTCGGCCAGGTCGATTGTCGCAGGGGCGTTCTTGATGCGCGTATACTCCGATGTGGTCAACAGCACCGTCTTGCGTATGTCGTTGTCGATGAGGTCTATGCTCGACACGAAGTCGGTCTTGACAAGGTCCAGGTTGCGCACTATCGGATGATCCGAGAGGGGTACTATCTCGGGGAAATAGTACCACGGGCGGAACTGGAACTGAGGCTTCTCGCCGACCATGCCCACCTGTATCGGTATGGGACGGCAGCGCATGTCCATCAGCACGTCGGGGTTGATGCGCACACCGTAGTTGAACAGCATCTCGTCGAGTCCCAGCGGAAGCCGTGTGGCCATAAAGCGGCCGCGTTCCGAGAGACTGTCAAGGTCGGCATCGAGTGCGTCGACGAGCCACAGCACCTTGCCGCCGTACATCACAAACTGGTCGAGCATGTACAGGTCCTGCTCGCTGAACGGCTGTGTGGGCTTGGCGACGATGAGCATATCGAACAGGTTGTACATACGGTATGTGGAGTCGTCCTGCTCCTGGCGGTGTGCAGTGAGGGCCTGCAGCTGTCCGTCGATGGTGACATATTCGAGGCTGTAAGACTCCTGCAGCGAACGTTGTATGTCGTAGAGCACTCCACCGTTCAGCTCGCCATGGCCTTGCAGGAAGCCTATCGTCGGTTTGCGGCCGCGGGCCAGCTGACGTATGGCGCTCGAAAGGGTGTACTCGAGGTTCTGTATCGAGTTATTGAGCAAAGTAGACTGGCTGACGTACTTCTGGCTCTGCAACAGCTGTACCGATGTCTCGCGGCCGCGGTAGTATACGTCGGCCGCCGGTATCAGTATCTGCGTCGTCAGGCTGCTGCCGTCGCCCGTCGAGATCTGTGTCGGCTGTATGCCTTTCGATGCCAGCTTTTGGTAGAACACCTGTTGCTCCTCGCGGTCGGAGAAACTGTTAGGGTTGACAAATTCGTATTCCACATTGTGGTTGTAGGCACGAAACTGGTTCAGCATCTCCTTGGTCTCGCTCTGCAACCGTTTGAAGTCGGCAGGGAAGTCGCCTTCCAGGTAGACGCGGAACAGCACCGGCTCGTCCAGCTCGCGCAGCATCGCCTTGGTCGATTTGGACAGGGTGTAGCGCCGCTCGGAGGTGAGGTCGACACGTCCGAACACATATTGCCCTATGATGTTGGCAAACACCACTATGAGTACCGTGGCACCCATCTCCAGCCAGTGACTGCGGCGCAGGTTCTTGCGTTGGTTCCATCCGTGCCACTTGCGGCTTTGCAGCACCATGCGCGTGGCCATCAGAAACAGCGCCATCACGCTGGCGAAGTAGAGCACGTCGCGCGTGTCGACCACTCCGCGGCTGATGCTCTCATAGTGGTCCATCATGCCAAGCCGTTTGACGAACAGGTCGGCACCACCCAGGAAGCCCATGTTGTGCAGCGACTCGAAACCCAAGTAGGCCGCCGCACACACCACCGCCGCCAGGATGAACGACACTATCTGGTTCTGCGACAGCGACGAACAGAAGAGGCCTATTGCCACAAAGGCACCGCCCAACAGCAGCAGTCCGATGTACGACCCTACCACCGAGCCGGTATCGATGTTGCCGACAGGGTCGCCCAGAGCTACGACGCTGAAGTATGCCACCAGCGTCGGCAGCAGCGAGATGAACACCAGAGTCCATGCAGCCAGAAACTTGGCCCACACTATGGTCCAGTCGCGCAGTGGCCGTGTAAGCAGCATCTCGATGGTGCCGCTGCGGCGTTCTTCGGCCAACGAACGCATGGTGATGGCCGGGATGAGGAACAGGTAGAGAAACGGCCCTGTGAGGAACAGACCGTCAAGGCTGGCATAGCCGTAGTCCAGTATGTTGAAGTCGCTCTTCAGCACCCACAGCATCAGGCCTGTCAGCACAAGGAACACGGCTATCGTCAGGTAGCCAGTCAGCGACGAGAAGAAGCCGGAGAGTTCTTTTTTGTAAAGCGTGAACATTAACAAATTAACAAATTAACGAATTAACAACAGTCACTGCTGTTTTCTCAGTGCGCGGCTCTGCGGCGAGCGGCCTTGGTACAGCCCTTCGCCTATTTCGGCAATCGTCTCCACCATAAGCGTCGTGGCGATGCCGAGTATCCGTGTGTCGATGTTTTCCCAGATGTCTGTGGTTACGTGGTTGTGGAGCATGCCGTTGTGGGTGGTGAACATCAGGCTTGGCACCCCGATGGCCTCGAAGGCGCGCGCGTCGCCGCGGGCGAGGTTTTTCTTCCCGTCTCTGATCATGTTCTGACGGTAGTGTGCTGTGTCGCGGTTCCATGCCATGTCGTAGAGCGACGGAAACCGTCCGCCGCCAAGCACCGCCACGCTGTCGCCGCCGCCTATGTTCTGTGCACCGACGAAGGCTTCGACTTGGCGCAGCTTGGGGAAGTCGGCTATGAACCGGCGTGAGCCGAGGTACTGCTGTTCGCTGCCGCTGAAGATCACGAAGGCCACGCTGCGGTGCGGACGATAGTCGGGGTTGGAGAGCAGTCGCGCCGTTTCGAGCACCGCCGCCACGCCCGAGGCGTTGATGTCGGCACCCGGGAAAAGGCACGTCTCGCCCTGCATGCCGAGGCCGTCGATGCTGGCGCCTACCACTATCAGTTCTTTTTTCAGGCGTGCGTCGTTGCCCTCAAGGATGCCCACCACGTTGGCTGTCGCCGCTTGCGGACGGTAGCGGGCATTGATGTCTATCTCGGCTTTTTTGAGCAGTGCAAACGAGCTCACGTTGCCGGCAGCCAGCGCCGCCTGGGCGCTGTCCAGCTCCATGTGTTCCCCGTGCAGTATCTCGCGTCCGCAGTCGAGTGTCAGCGTCAACACCGGGAAGGTGGGCATGTGCGGCAGCTCGCCGCAGTACACGCGCCCTTGGGGTTCCCAGCTCTCGCAGGTGCTGCTCGTGTTGATGGCCACCATGCCAATGGCACCATGCCGCTCGGCGGCTCGTGCCTTGTCGCGCAGCGACGCATACAGGGCAGCCACACGCTCGGGCATCGTATGCCCTTCGGGCAGCCCCGTCAGCACCACTGCTATCTTGCCTTTGACGTCGACGTGGCGGTACTCGTCGAACAGCGCGTTGTCGATGCCATAGCCGCAGAACACCATCTGTGCGTCCACATATCCGCGTCCCGTCATCCCTGCACAGCAGAACTCGTTGCCAAGGGTGAAGACCCGCTTCTCTATGCGGTCGCTACCCACTCCGTCCTGGTCGCGCACCACCTTGTAGACGTTGAACTTGGCGTTCTCCACCTCGTTGCATTCCAGCGTGAACGGCTCGCGCCACGGATGCTCGCGGTCGGCGTGGCGATAGCCCAACTCCTCCCTGACGGGCTTCACTCCGTAGCGTGCCAGCACGCGTTCGGCATAGAGCATGGCGCGCTCGTGACCCTGGCTACCCGCCAGGCGGCCTTCGTATGTGTCCGACGACAGCTCGACGATATGCTTCATCACCGAGTCGATGTTCACCGTCGGCATCGGTATTGTGTCGCGCTGTGCATCCCTCTGCTGCGCCTCGGCCATATATGCCGTGCATACGAGTGCTGTCAGAAGGGCGGTTTTGATGATTTTAGACATATCCTATTATTATTTATACTCGTTTATTGTATTGTACTACAAAACGTTGCACGCAATGTGCCATGCAACATCGCTTGCGCAAATATACAAAAAAAGAGAACGCGAACCGAAAAAGTTTCGCTCGTGCTGTCTAAAAGCCCACTATTCAATTCGTTAATGTGTTAATTCGTTAATGTGTTAGTCGCTTGCGCAGCTTGAGTCACGAATTCACAAATTAACAAATTAACGCATTCTAAAACTATGCGTTTCATGTTTCTTGCTCAAGTGTTTTCAGTTCTTCAATACTGATACCTAGCGTCTTCATGCGCTGGCGGATGTAGGGGAGTTCCTCTTTGAGGAACTCGCGGCGCTGGTGCGTCAGGATGCGCTCGCGGGCATCGGCAGCCACGAAATAGCCCACGCCGCGGCGATTGTAGATTATCTCTTCCTGCTGCAGGTAGTCGAAGGTGCGCACCACGGTGTTGGGGTTGACACCCATGGAGGCAGCCACGTCGCGTACCGACGGCACGCGGTCGTCGGCTGCCAGCTGCCCCTGCAGCACCTGCTCCATAAGGGTCTCGGCTATCTGCAGGTATATCGGTTTCTGTTTTTTGAAATCCATAGCTATAGCGTATTAAAGCTCATTAATATTCAGGGTGATGCTGACACCGTCTATATCAATCCCGCAACTGCCGTCGCCGATGACGGTCTTCCCGCCCTCTTTCCGCGTCGGTCGTTCGCTGGTGACGTTCAGATGCTTATTCACCCCATTCATCTCGATTGTCATGCCGGCGGAGGACGGCACCATCAGGGTCAGGTTGCCGTCCACACCGTCTATGTCTATCTCCTCTGGCAACTCTGGATACTGGGCAGTTACGTCAAACCAGACGCCGGCTACGTCCAGCTTGCGGCTTCTGACGCTGTCTATCCTGACGTGGGTCGACACCCCATCCAGCTCAATCCCCTCCAAAACGGTGCCACGGGGCACTTCGATGGTCAGGTTTTTCTCAATATCCTCAAGGGTGCTCGTCTTTTGAACGTTGGTTTCTTCGCAACCCTCGTTTTCTCGCCTCGGCATAGTGCAAACACTGCGTGATTTGCCCTCTGCGCTCGGCTTATCGAAAACGTTGTATTTTATCCCGCTCTGGCAGAACTGGATGTCCAGGCAGCCCTCGTCGTCCACATAGTAACGCATGCGAAGGCTGTCGGCAAGCGGGCAGACGGTCTGCTCGTGGATGCGGACACCGGGGATGTCGGCATAGACGATGTCAATGTTGCCGCTCACCCAGTTCACGTCAATCTCTTTGACGGGCTGTTCCAACTCGGCATCGCCGACTTGATACCGCTCGGGGTGGTCGTAGGTGAAATTAATGTTGCCCTTGTGAACACAGCCCGCCAGCAGGAAGGCCATCAAGGCACCGATGACTGTTATCCTCTTCATAATTGTTGCTCCTTTCGTTTCCTTAGTAAGACATACGGTTGAGGCGGCGCCAGCTGAGCCAGCCGAAGAGGGCGGCAAGCAGTACGTCGAAGGCGATAGCGACGCCGAAGACCAAGCCGACCGCCTGCTCGGTGCTCATCCTGTCGGGCAGCTGCATGATCCAATCCATGAAGCTGCTGTTGCCGAACAGGGCAATCAGCACGGGAATCAGCACGATGCTGAGCACGAAGTTGATGACGTAGAGCCAGAGGATGGTCTGCAGCACCTTGTGGCGCTTGAAGAGGGTGCTGGTGAAGATGAACATCAGCACCGTGCCGATGTAGCCCAGCCAGCAGCTGACGTTGTACAGCGAGCCGAAGTACATCAGCCGGAAGCTCTCGGCACCGGCATCGCTGGCAGCCACCTCGCCCAGCAAGGAACTCATGTCGAAGGTGAAGGGGAAGCCCATGTCGCCCTGCCATATCCACTCCTGCCACGGGCCGAAGGGCAAGGCGGTGAGGAACACGTCGAGCGCCATGCTGCTCAGGTAGACAGCCAGCGGGCAAACGACAAGCGAGAAGAGCAGCGCCGAGCAGTACTTCTCCAGCTTCGAGGCGGGAAGCATGGCGTAGTAGATGCCCTCGTTGCGGAGGTTCCACGTGCGGTACATGCGCGAGGGGGTCATCATGGCGGCGATATATGCCACCACCTCGATGAAGATGAGCCGGATGTCGGCGCCCAGGTCGGCGTCGCCGCTACCGATTACCAGCATAAAGAGCCATACCGCGAAGGGCAGGGCGGCCAGAATAATCATTGTGGTGCCGAACATCGGCCACATATTGCGGAAGTCTTTTGCGACCACCTTGCAAAAACGGTTCCAATCGAATGTATTGTTCATAATTACGCCTCCTTATTTAAACAGTTCATTAATCCGTTCTTTGTTGCGCAGCACGGCGTTGAAGAGGGCCTCGATGTTCAGCTGGCTCTCTTCGCCGGTCTCGTTGGGGATGACATTCATGTAGCCGCCCGGCAGCAGTTCGCTGTAGAGGGCGTCTGCACGCTCTGCGCCGCCGTACTCGAAGTAGAGCTTTTCTGTGATGCGCTGCACCGAGGCGTCGAGCAGCACGGCATCGTGGCTCAGGATGACGATGGGGTCGATGAGGTTCTCCACGTCCTTCACCTGGTGGGTGCTGATGATGATGGTCTTGCCCTCGTCGGCGATTTTGCTCAGGATGCTGCGGAACTGGGCCTTCGAGGGGATGTCGAGGCCGTTGGTGGGCTCGTCGAGCAGGATGTAGTCGGTGCCCAGCGAGAGGCTGGCGGCGATGAGACTCTTCTTCTGTTGGCCGAAGCTCATCTCGCGGAACTTACGGTCGGGTTCCACCTCCAACTCCTGCATCAGGTGCAGGAAAGTGCCCTGCGCGAAGGTGGGATAGAAGGGGGTCAACTCGTCCACGTATTTCTGCGGTGTGGCGTTGTCGGGCAGCGTCACCTCGTCGGGCATGAAGACGATGCGTTGCAGCATCTCCGGCAGCCGATCGTGGCAGGTGAGGCCGTCGACCGTGCAGGTGCCCACATTGGGGCGTTGCAAACCACAGATGAGCTTGAGCAGCGTGGTCTTGCCTACGCCGTTCTCGCCCAGCAGGCCGTAGATGTTCCCCTGGGGGAACGACAGGTTGATGTCACTGAAGACAGGTGTCTTCTTGTAACTGAAGTTAAGGTTCTTGATCTCTATCATAATCTATAAAATCTATTATATCTATACTACCTATACCTGATTGCCGTACCATACACCAGCACCTCGGCAGCCTGTGCCACAATGGCGCTGGTGGCGTAGCGGAGGCCTATGACGGCGTCGGCACCCATCTTCACGGCCTCGTCGACCATGCGCTGCGTGGCCTGGCTGCGGGCCCTCTCCATCATGCCGGTGTAGCTCTTCAGCTCGCCGCCGACCATGCTCTTCAGCCCCTGGCCGAAGTCGCTGAACATGTTCTTGCTCTGGATGGTGCTGCCGCTGACGACGCCCAGCACCTCGTAATTCATACTCGGAAGGGTTTCTACTGTGATAAGTTTCATAATGTTTATTTTTTAATTGTTTTACATTTGCGGATTATTGTCGGAGGCACCCTGGCGGGCCTTGCTTTCGAGCTCCATCTTGCCGATGCGCCAGGTGAGGCCGAGGCTGACGAAGCGCGAGTCGTAGCGCTGGCTGCCGGTGGTCTGGTACTGCGGCGCCGTGGTGTTGTCGCCCCATTCGGCCATGCCGAAGATGTCGTTGACGTTGAAAAACACCGAGAGCTGGCGGTCGAAAAAGTCACTGCTTACGCCGAAGTCCACACCCTTGTTGGCCACTGTGATGCTGTAGAGGCCCAGGCGCGGCGAGGTGTAGTGTGCGTTGGCAAAGACCTCCAGCCTGTTCCACAGCTTGGTCCACACGTTGAGGCGTGCACTCCAGCTCACCTTGCTGTCGCTGAAATCGTCGTAGTTGTAGGCGTAGTTGAACACCGATGCGTTGAGCCGCACGTTGAGGAAGCCCGTGGGACGGTAGGTGATGTTGGCCTCCAGACCCTCTGTGTGGCTGCTGCCGATGTTGACTGGATAGGTGTAGTTCACCTGGCGGTAGCCGAAATAGGGGTCGTACTCGCCGAGGGCTGTGACGGCGGTCATGGTGCCCTCCTCGCCGGTGTTGATGTGCGCGTAGGCGTTGAGGCCCACGGAGCCCCAGCCCATGTAGAACTTGCTCCAGGCGGCCTCGATGTTATGGGTGTAGCTGAAGGCCAGCGCAGGGTTGCCTGTGGAGAAGTCGTTGTCGTCATATTCGCGGAAGTCGATGAGGCTGGTCACCGTGGGGTGCGAGTGGCGGCGTGTGTAGTTGAGGCTGAAGTTGTGGAAGTTGTCGGTGCGGTAGCTCAGGTGCAGCGAAGGTACGAACTCCATAAAGGCGGTGTCGAGCCGCATCGTGGGGCCATCGTCGGCATGGCTGCACTCGACCCGCGACAAGCACTCTTCCATCCTCAAACCCACCTTGGCAGTGAAGTTGCCCCAGCGCTTCAGCGCTGTCACGTATTCTTCGAGGTCCAGGTGGTTGCTGCGGGTGTCATAGCTACGCAGACCTATCTGTTCGTAGAGACCTGTGGCGGCATTAAGGGTGTCGAGATAGTCGTAGCCGCGTCCGAACTCGCCCTCGATGTCGGCACCGGCCTCCAGCTCGAAGCCGTGCTTCAGTGGCAGTGTGTAGTTGATGCCCAGGCTGATGCTGGGTTCGGTATCCATCGTGCGGTTGGCGCGGCGCATATCGGTGAAAGCCGGATTGGCGAAGTGGCGGTTTGTGCTGCCGACGGAGCGCGAGAGCCATCCGCTGCCGTTCAGGGTCAGGCTCAGCTTGCGTCCCGTGGTGTCGTAGCGGTGCTCGAACCAGGCACCCACGTAGCCGCCGCCCCAGAAGGGGTTGGCTGTCGAAGTGTCGCAGTAGGAGTAGTCGACGGGCATCGGCATGTACTCCGTCTGTCCCATACGGGTGGTGTTGCTCTGCTTTTGCCAGTAGGGGTAGACACCCGCCCAGGCGGCCAGGTTGGTCATGCTGTCGATCTGCCAGTTGACGTTGAAGCCGGCGTAGCCGCCATAGGAGTTGTTACGGTAGCGGCTGTAGTATTTGGTGGTGCGCAGGGTGTCGCCCGCCTCGTCGAGCATCAGGCTTGTGCCGTCGCCATCCGTGCGGTGCCGCGAGTAGTCGGCGTTGAGGTAGAGGTTGAAGTCCACCTTCTCGTTGGCCCACACGTAGCTGAGCCAGGGCGACACCGACGGCGACGTGCGTCCGCGCACGCCGAGACAGAGCAACTCGTTGCGCGTCACCTTCTGGTTGGTGACGATATTGATGACGCCGCCGGTGGTGCTGTAGCGCGCCGAGGGGTTGGTGATGACCTCGATGCGCTCGATGGCATTGGCGGGCAGCTGCTTGATGTATTGCTTCAGGGCCTCGCTGTTCATGTGGCTGGGGCGGTCGTTGATCCATATCTCGACGCTGCTGACGCCACGCAGCGTGATGTTGCCCTCGGCGTCCACCTCCACGCCCGGCGCGTTCTGCAGCGCGTCGCTGGCTGTGCCGGTCTGTATGCTGGGGTCTTCCTTTGTATTATACATATTCTTCTCGCCGTCCATGACGTAGAGAGGCTTCTCTGCTCTTACTTCGACGGCACGCAGCGTGGTGCCGGCACTGAGCATGATGTCCAGATCGTCTATCGCATCGCGGACGGTCATTACATCTATAAAACTTCCATACCCTATATACGAGGCTTGTATCAGGTAGCGGCCCGTATCGGCCAGTATGGCAAAGCGACCGTCAATGTCGGTAGTGGAACCGCACACGAACACTGTGTCGCTCTGGCGCATCAGTCCGACATTCACGAATGGCATCGCCTCGCCCGTCGATGCATCTGTAACCCTCCCTTTCAGGGTGACGTTTTGGGCATCTACAGCACCGCCCAAGGCAAAAATAGCAAGCATTGCTGCAACTGTCGTTTTCTTCAATCTGTTGGTTGTCATGATAGTAGTTTCGGTTTGTATTACTGTACTAGTCAACTAATACACCGCAAAAGTAATACACTCCCATAAAATGACAAAATATTTAACATTATTTAACGATTGTCGCACGGTCGAACCTGTTTGCCGACATTTGACAGCGAATAGGGTGGTGCTATGCATACCATCAGGCCGAACATGTTTTTGTGATTTGGTAGGCAGGGAAGTCTGGGCTCCGGCAAAACATCAGGCAGGGATGCCTGCGCACCACGAAAGTGAACTGCGTGTTCCGGCAAAAAAATAAGGTGTCCGACATACAATAATATAAAAGGACGGGCGTTATAAGGGGAAAATAACAATCAAAACTGACAATGGAACAGACTAATGACTTCGGCAACGGTTACGACCGTCAGAACACTGCACGTTTCTTCCGCCGCTGGTGGCGCCTGCTGACGGTGGTATTTGTCGTTGCGGCGGTGGTTTCGCTCGGCGTGTCGCTGCTCATCAAACCACTCTACAAATCGTCGGCGGTGATATTCCCCACCAACTCGAACCGTATCTCGAAGGCTATCATGGACTACCACTACAGCCTCGACTTCATGGACTACGGCATCGAGCGCGACTGCGAGTACGCCATACAGATACTCAGCTCGAAGAGCATGGAACAGCGTGTGTGTGACCGCTTCAACCTGATGGAGCACTACGCTATCAAGGGGGCGCATCCTCAGTTCGACCTCAGCAAACAGTATCGCAGCAACATCAGCGTCAAGCGTACTGATTTCCTCGGCGTCGAGATAGGGGTGCTCGACCAAGACCCGCAGTGGGCTGCCGACATAGCCAACTACATGGCTGCGATGTACGACACGCTGTGCCACCAGATTCACCACGACCGTGCCGTATGCGCCGCCGAGGCCATGCGGGACGTATGTGCCGGGCTGGAGCGCGAGATAGACTCGTTGTCACAGCTGCCCGCCACCGAGTGGCGCAAGGCCCTCGTCGCCGACAAGTGCGACCAGCTGGCCGACCTGCAGACCCGCGCCACGCAGACCGCCGTGGACCGCGACATCGAAGTGAGCTACAAGTATTCTGTGGACCACGCTGTGGCGGCCGACAAGAAAGCATATCCCAAGCGCGCCCTCATCACCCTCGCCGGTGCCTTCGGTGCCGTGGTGGTGTGCGTCTTCGCACTGCTCGTCTTCTGCCCCGCCAGGAAAGAGGAAGAGACCGAGAATGCGTTAATTTGTTAATTTATGAATTATCAGGGGGAGTAAAGAGGGAGTGAAATGGAGTGAGGGGGGAGTGATGGGGACGAATGTTATTACAACGAATTTGTTAATTTGTTAATTTGTGAATTCGTGAGTCAGGCTGCGCAAAGGAAGAATAAGGGACTGCTGGCTGCACTGGCGGTGACGGTGGTTTTTCTTGCCGCCGAATGCGTCGTGTTCTACTGGAAAGGGGGCTACCTGGCGGCATTGGCGCCTCTGGCATTGCTGGTTGTGTGGCTCTTCGCCGTGCGTTTTGAGGCCGGTCTGCTGCTCATGGCCCTGCTCACCCCCTTTGCTGTCAACGTGGCCTTGCTGCCGGGCATGGAACTCTCGATGCCAGTGGAGCCCATGATGATACTCTTCACGCTGATGTTCTTCTTCCGCGTGCTCGCGACAAAGAGCTACGACCTGCGCCTGCTGCGCCACCCCGTGAGCCTGCTGCTGCTGGCCACGCTGGTCTGGTGGGTAGTGACCAGCTGCACTTCGCGCCTGCCATGGGTGTCGTTCAAATGCCTCATTGCCCGCATCTGGTTCGTCGTGCCTTTCTTCTTCGCTGCCGCACAGATTTTCCGCAACCGCGACCGCATAGGCCAGTTCTTCTGGGCCTACGCCATAGGGCTCGGCATAGTAATACTGATTGCCACCACCAAGACCCTCGGCAACTTCAGCGATCTGCAGACGCTTCATCGCGTCATGCGCCCCTTCTACAACGACCACACGGCCTATGGCTGCGCCATAGCCCTGATGATGCCGGCAGCCTTCTACTTCATCTTCTCGCGCCGCCGCTCGGGCTGGCAGCGCGTGCTCACCCTGCTGCTCTTCTCGGGACTCTGCGTGGGACTCTTCTTCAGCTACTGTCGTGCGGCATGGATAAGCGTCGTGGCTGCCATTGGTATCTACGTGCTCGTCCGCATGGGCATGAAGGTGAAATGGATGGTGCTGCTCTTCGCTCTCGGTGTGGGTGTGTTCTTTGTCTATCAGGGCGATGTGCTCTACCGTCTCGAGAAGAACCACCAGGACAGCAGCTACGACCTGTCTGGCCAGATCAAGTCGATATCCAACATCTCCACCGACGCCTCGAATGTCGAGCGCCTCAACCGCTGGGCCTCGGCCATGCGCCTATGGAAGGAAAGCCCCGTCGTCGGCATCGGCCCCGGCACCTACCAGTTCGTCTATGGCAGCTACCAGAAGAGCTACCAACTCAGCACCATAAGCACCAATGCGGGCGACCTCGGCAACGCACACAGCGAATACATAGGCCCCATGACCGAGCAGGGCCTGCCGGGCGTGGGGCTCGTGGTGGCGCTGTTTCTCGCCACCTTCGCCACCGGCGTGCGCGTCTACCGCACCGCCAAAGACCCCGCCGTGGGGCGTATGGCCTTGGCCTTCACACTAAGCCTGTTGACCTACTATGTGCACGGTGTCTTCAACAACTTCCTCGACACCGACAAGCTTTCTGTTCCCTTCTGGGCTTTTACTGCCGCTGTTGTGGCGTTGGACATGTACAGCGAAAAAAAAGCGACTGACACATTAACGAATTAACATAAGATTATTTTTTCTTTTCTCCATCAGAGTGTAAAAGATTTTAAAAGAGGCCATCCGGCAGCATTTTCTTTTACAATCTTTTAAAATCCGATTGAGTTTAAAATCTTTAGATGATTGCGTAGATGTCTCTTTGTTGTATTTTTACAGCGTTCGTGGCCTTGCCACCACTATTCTCCTTCAGATTGTAAAAGATTTTAAAAGAGGCCATCCGGCAGCATTTTCTTTTACAATCTTTTAAAATATGATTGAGTTTACAATCTTTAGATGATTGCGTAGATGTCTCTTTGTTGTATTTTTACAGCGTTCGTGGCCTTGCCACCACTATTCATTAAAACAATGCGGTCCAAGGTCTGTCTTCTGCTTTTTGTCTTGATGTCTATGGGTCAGGTGCATGCTCAAGAGACACAACGCCGCCTGTGGGATGTCGACGTTGTGCCGCTCTGTGGTGTGGACGTGACGTTGCCTTTCGCTGTCGCTACTGTCGATAGCGGTTCTCTCGTCGTCCAGTGTGCCCGTCAGTATCTGGGCACACCCTATCGTTACGGAGGCCGGTCGCCCAAGGCGTTCGACTGTGCAGGCTTTGCCCGCTATGTTTACCGTCAGTTTGGTCGCGACCTGCCAGGGTGGAGTGGCGCCCAAGCCAGACTCGGCGTCGAGGTTACAGACACTCGCAACCTGCAGCCGGGCGACCTTGTGTTCTTTGGTGGTCGTCACAATACCAAGACTGTGGGACATACCGGTATAGTGGTCGATGCCGACAGCATCACCGGCACCTTCCGTTTCATCCATGCCTCCACTGGCGCCGGCGTCATCATCAGTCGTAGCACTGAACCCTACTATCGGGTCCGCTACCTCACTGCCCGTCGTATAATGTTGTCTTCAGTCTCCTTCCGGCACGAATAGCCTTATTGTACGTCTTTCTCGTCGAGCGGCTGGGCAATGAGGCCAATGAACGCGTTGCGGCTGTCGAATTCCATGCGAGTGTATTTCACCTCGCGGGAGCCTTTTATTTTCTGGCTTACGACAACATAGGTATAAGGCTTGGGCTTTTTGCCGTCGATGGGGTCGCGGTATTTCGAATTGAACTCGTACTGCACCATCTTTTCAATCTTATACTTTTCACCTTTGAACTTCTCGGCCAGGAACTTCAGTATTGTGCTGTTGTAGCGGTCTTTGGCGAGCGTCTTGCCGCTCATGATGGGTTCGTTGGTGCTGATGATGTATACCGACTCCATCTTCACTTTCTGGGCGTTGCTGTAGTAGGCAACGGCATATTCGCCGTTGCGCATCACCCATTCCGGCCCTGCGCTGACTCGCTTGCCCAGGGCTTTCTTGAAGTGGGCTTCGATCTCTTCGCTCGGAGTGAAACGTTCCACCTGAGGCTCGTCGACCTTGGGGGCTGGACGGTTGCGGTGGCGGCTTTTCTCGGTGCCGGTTTCTTCGGTGACTTTCTTCTCCGATGCATCCGGGTTGTTGTGCGTGTAGTAGTCGCGTTTGACGGCGTCAGGGTCGGGAGCGTTGCTTTTCATCAGTTTGCCGCGGGTGTCGAATATCATCTCGCAGTCGCTTTCGGCTATGCCTTTTTTGACGATAATCATGCGGTAGTAGTTGTCGCCGCTCATCTCTTCGACGTACTCGATGTTTTTGATGCGATAGCCAGGATAGTTGTTGACGAAGTAGGTGTTCATCAACGTAGGACATTCCTCGGCCTTTACGGGGAAGGCACTGTACTGCCAGTCGCCACCGGCGGTGAAGTAGGAACGGCCGTTCTGTCCGTCGATGACCAGTTCGGCTATATACTGTCCCGGTGCTTGGTACCAGGTGCGCACCTTGTACGAATCGTAGGTCTTCTCCAGTGCCAGCAACACCGAGCGAGGCACCGCCGTCTCCTTGATCTTCGTTTGTGCCCCTGCCACCACCGGCAGCACCATGAGCAACATTATGACAATCTTTTTCATGACTTTCGTTAATGTGTTAATTCGTTAATGTGTTAATTCGTTAATGTGTTAATTTGTTAACGCATTCTCTACAATTTTAGTACCAGGACTGTTCGTTTAATTGTGGCGCGACAGCTGATTTTTTGAAACGAACAGCACGTCTTTTCTGTCTGGACTTATGCTGACGGCGGCTATGTTGACGCCGGTCTCGCGTTCGATGGCAGACAGGTAGTCTTTCAGTTTCGACGGGAGCATGTCGTAGTCGGTGATGCCTTCGAGGCTCTGTTGCCATCCTTCGAATGTTGTCAGCACCGGGGTGATGTGGGCGGTGTTGTAGCCGTAGGGTATCTCGTCGGTGCGGTGCCCGTCGATGTCGTAGGCTGTGCACATGTCTACGGTGGGGAAGTTGTTCATCACATCCGGCTTTGTCACGAAGAGGTCGGTAACACCGTTGATCATGCAGGCGTAGCGCAGTGCCGGCATGTCGATCCATCCGCAGCGGCGTGGGCGTCCTGTTGTGGCGCCGTATTCGTGTCCCTGTTCGCACAGGGTGTGCCCCGTCTCGTCGAAGAGTTCGGTGGGGAAGGGGCCTGCACCTACGCGTGTGCAGTAGGCTTTGGTGATGCCCATCACGCGTCCGATGGCACTGGGTGCGACACCCAAGCCGGTGCATACACCCGCGGTGATGGTGTTCGAGCTGGTGACGAAGGGATAGGTGCCGAAGTCGATGTCGAGCATCATGGCTTGTGCTCCTTCTGCAAGCACTTTCTTGTCCTCGCGGAGGCACCGGTTGATGAAGTATTCGCTCGCCACGAAACGGAAGCGTTTCAGCACGTCGAGACTGTCCATCCACATTTCTTCGTATTCGGCGAGGCTCATGCCGTCGATACGGAACGCCTCCACGTCGAAGCCAGTAGTCTGCGCCATGCGGATATGACGTTCTTTGAGTGTCGCGTAGCGTCGGCCGAATTCGGCATCCAGCAGGTCGCCTACCCGTAGGCCGTTGCGGGCAATCTTGTCGGTGTAGGCGGGGCCGATGCCTTTCAGCGTGGAGCCAATCTTCGCACTGCCCTTGTACTGCTCGTTGGCAGCGTCCATCATGCGATGGGAGGGAAGAATGAGATGCGCCTTCTCGGAGATGACAAGGTTCTGTGTGGCGTCGACGCCCTTCTTCTCCAGCTCCTCAATCTCGCCTTGGAAGATGCGCGGCTCTATCAGCACACCGTTGCCTATGAGGTTGGTCTTCTCTTTGTGGAATATTCCCGACGGGATGATGTGCAGCACATGTTTGGTGCCGCCAAACTCCAGTGTGTGGCCTGCGTTGGGACCGCCTTGGAAACGGGCTATGACGTCGTAGCCGGGTGTCAGCACGTCGACAATCTTGCCCTTCCCTTCGTCGCCCCATTGGAGGCCTAACAGTACGTCTATCTTGGTCATTGCTCTATCTTTTCTGCATTCAAAATCGCGATGCAAAGATACGATTATTTTTTATTATTCGGTGAAAAAACGTTGCCTTATCTCGGATCGGGTATGGACGTGACGAGTGCGGCGTCGGTCACATAGGCCGTAGCGCATAGTCCTGCATAGTTGAAGAACCCTGTAAACACCTCGTGCGGCTTCTCTTTGGCGAGTTTCGCCACATAGTCGTCGATGCGTTTTGCAACATCGAGCTGTGTCTCTTTTCTCATCTGCAACCCCTGCAAGACAGCCTTGTAGCATTCGGGCACCGCATCGCGATAGTAGTCGCAGATGTTGCCGCTGGCGGCATGTTTGTCGCTCCATAGCTGGTGGCAGGTGGCTTCGGCTTTTGTCTGCAACTCGCGTATCTGGTCTTCGATGGTGTTATATTCTTCCACCATCTTGGTGTATCTTTTGTCGTTGGCCAGTGCGTTGGTGGTGCGGACATAGCGCTCTTCAAGCTCGGCTGCGTAACGTTGTGCCAGCGCCTGCTGCTCCTCTTCGGTCATCGCGTCGTATTCTTCTTGCGTGATGCCAAGGTCGTCGAGCAGCTGTGCGTCGAGGGCATAGATTGTGTTCTCTCCCGCAAACATGGTGACGTAGCCGTTGGCCAGCGTCACTGCCATCTTGGCAAGGAATGTGGTTGTGGGGTTGGCCAACATCTTGAGGGTGCGCGGGTTTTCGCGGCTCTGCTCGCAGAGGTAGTCGGCTATGTTCTGGAATGTGGGCATCTTGGGCACCATGGCCATCACCTCTTCGGGTGTCGGCACTCCGTCCTTTTCGCTTGTCGATGCCGACGCTTCGTTGGCACTTCCTTGCTCCTGGTTGTTTGTCGCGGTGTTGTCGCTTTTGCCGAGCAACTCGTCGGTTTTCTGTTCAACAGTTTGTTCTACTTTTTTCTCGACGCTTTTCTCTATGCCTTTTTTCACGGCACTGCCGATAAGGTTCCCTATCTGTGCCTGCGTTGCGAAAGCGAAGCCGAGGACTGCAATAAGTACTAGTGCTTTTTTCATAGATAATGATTTTATAATTTATGCGGGATTTCATCCCTCGTCTACTCGGCACGGAACGACGACAGGTCGGCTTCGGTGAAGTGCATCACGTAGTAGGCTTTGGCGCATACGTCTTCCTCTGTCATGCGGACGTAGACGTTGGCGCTGTCGGCGAAGCGCTGCCGCAGGTCGCCTTCGGCGCGACTGGCGTCGTCGATGATGAGAAGTGACATGATGATTTCGGCTGTCATGTCGTAGAGACGGCGCGCCAGGAAGTCGTGCACCTCCTGCGAGCCCTGCTCCTTGACGTAGGTCACTGCCTTCTCGTAGAGGTCTGCCAGCGGGGCGATGCGGTTCTTCAGGGGCTGCATCGCGCCTCTCACCTCGCGCTGCATCATGTCGCGTATCACCTGCAGGTAGGTGCCGTTGGTGACATAGCGGATGGCTGCCACCACCTGCAACTGTGTGGTGCCCTCGTAGATGGAGAAGATGCGCGCGTCGCGGTAGAGGCGCTGGCTCTTGTACTCCATGATGAAGCCGCTGCCGCCGTGGATGCTGATGGCGTCGTAGGCGTTTTGCGTGGCATACTCGCTGTTCATGCCTTTGGCCAGTGGCGTGAAGGCATCTGCCAGCTTCGAGTACTGTTTCATCTCGGCACGTTCCTCGGGCTCCAGCTTGCGGTAGCGGCCGATGTCCTCGAGGCTCTTGTAGATGTCGACATAGCGAGAGGTGCAGTAGAGCAGCGAGCGTCCCGCGTCGAGCTTGGCGCGCATACGTGCGAGCATGTCGTAGACAGCAGGGAAATTGATGATTTTTTCGCCGAACTGGGCACGCTCGCGGGCGTAGGCGAGACCTTCGTTGTAGGCCTCCTGTTCCACGCCGACGCTCTGGGCTGCGATGCCAAGACGCGCACCGTTCATCAGGGCCATGACGTACTTGATGAGACCCAACTTGCGGTCGCCGCACAGCTCCGCCTTGGCGTTCTTGTAGGTAAGCTCGCAGGTGGGTGAGCCGTGGATGCCGAGCTTGTGCTCGATGTGGCGTACATCGACACCTCCGTCGCGCTTGTCGTAGATGAACATCGAGAGACCACGGCCGTCTTTGGTGCCCTCTTCGCTGCGTGCCAGCACCAGGTGTATGTCCGAGTCGCCGTTGGTGATAAAACGTTTCACGCCGTTGAGCCGCCAGCATCCGTTCTCTTCGTCATAGGTGGCCTTGAGCATCACTCGCTGCAGGTCGCTGCCCGCATCGGGCTCGGTGAGGTCCATGCTCATGGTCTCGCCCTTGCAGATGCGGGGTATATATCTGGCGCGTTGGTCGTCGTTGCCAAACTCGTAGAGTGTGTCGATGCAGCTCTGCAGACTCCAGATGTTCTGGAAACCGGCGTCGGCGGCGCTGATAACCTCGCTCATCATGCTGAACACGGTGCTTGGCAGGTTCAGTCCGCCGTAGCGGCGTGGCATAGAGACACCGTAGAGACCCGCCTTGCGGGTGACGTCCAGGTTTTCGAAGGTCTTGCCTGCATACACCATGCGGCCGTTTTCGAGATGTGGCCCCTCGAGGTCCACGGCCTCCGAGTTGGGCTCGATGGTGTTGGCTGCCACGTCGCCCGTGATGTCGAGTATGCGTCGGTAGTTCTCTATCGCGTCGGCGTGGTCGACGGGTGCATAGTCGTATTCGGAAGCGTCCTTGAAGCCGTCTTCTTTCAGTTCGACAAGGCGTTTCATCATGGGGTGGGAGAGATGGAAATCAATCTCCGGATGGTCAGTATAGTAATTTGCCATAATTCATTGTTTTTGTCACCTTAACGCAGGTTCTGTATTAATATTGTATCGGTGTGTGAAAAAACGCTGCGGCATCCTGTGCCTCCGGGTCGTCGGGGATGCCGGCGGCCCAATGTCTTTTTACTTGAAGTATTGCACGCCGCTTTCGAAAATCTGCTGGTCGTCGCCAGCGGCAGAGCCGTCGCATCCGACAATATTCAGGGCGCTACCGCGGCTTCTGCGCTCGCTGTGGCCCATCTTGCCGAAGACGCGCCCGTCGGGGCTGGTGATGCCTTCGATGGCGCAGTAGCTGCCGTTCATGTTGTACTCTTCGTCCATGGTGGGGTTGCCGTCGAGGTCGACATACTGCGTGGCTACCTGTCCGCCCGCAAAGAGACGGTCTATCCATTCCTGCGGGGCCACGAAGCGGCCCTCGCCGTGCGAGACGGGGATGACGTAGGTGTCGCCAAGTTTGGCACGCTGTAGCCAGGGGCTGAGGTTGCTGCTGACGCGCGTGTAGGCCATCTTGCTCTGGTGGCGGCCTATGGTGTTGAAGGTCAGCGTGGGAGCGTCCTCGGCCTGCGGACGTATCTCGCCGTAGGGTACGAGGCCGAGCTTCACCAGAGCCTGGAAGCCGTTGCAGATGCCCAGCATCAGGCCGTCGCGCTTGGTGAGCAGCTCCATCACGGCATCGGCAATCTTGGGGTTGCGGAAGACGCTGGTGATGAACTTGGCAGAGCCTTCCGGCTCGTCGCCGGCGCTGAAGCCGCCGGGAAGCATGATGATCTGGCTGCGCTCGATGGCACGGACGTAAGCCTCGACACTCTCACGGATCTGGTTGCCGTTCTGGTTGCGGAAGACGATAATCTCGCTCTCGGCGCCGGCACGGTTGAAGGCGCGTGCCGAGTCGTACTCGCAGTTGGTGCCGGGGAAGGCGGGGATGAAGACGTGGGGCTTCGCCACTTTGTAGTGGCACTGGTAGATGGTGTCGAACTTTTTCGGAGGGATTGGGGTAATCGGAGAAACCGGATTGCCGGTCTTGGTTGGGAAGACGGATTCCAAGCGGGAGGTCCAGGCTTGGAGGGCTTCGTCGAGGCTTATCTTCTCGCCGGCGACTTCGAAGCAGTCCTCGGCGGTGACCTGGCCTATTTCGGTGCAGCGGAAGGGAAGGTCGGCAACGGCGGCGGGGGTCTCGACGACGATGTAACCGTAGTGCTTGGCGGTCAATTCCGAGGCTAAAGCATCGGAGGCCGGACAAACTATATTCAGTCTCACGCCGAGCTTGTTGCCGAAGGCCATCTTGCTGACGGCATCAATCAGGCCGCCGAAGCCCACGGCATAGGCGCTGCGCACCTGTCCGCCCTCGACGGCCTTGTGGAGGGCGGCGTACTGGCCAAGAGCGTCGGCGTAGTCGGGCATACCGTACTCGTCGTGCCGCACGTCGAGGAGGACAAGGCGGCTGCCGACCTGCTTCAGCTCGGGGGTGACGACATGCTGCAGGTCGCTGATGCCTACGGCGAAGCTGCACAGTGTGGGGGGCACGTCGATGTCGTTGAAGGTGCCGCTCATGGAGTCCTTGCCGCCGATGGCAGGCAGGCGCAGGCCCATCTGGGCATGGTAGGCACCCAGCAGGGCGGCGAAAGGCTCGCCCCAGCGGTAGGGGTCGGCACCCAGCTTCTTGAAGTATTCCTGGAAGGTGAGGCGCACACGGCTGACGTCGCCGCCAGCGGCGGCAATCTTGGCAACGCTGCCGAGCACGGCGTAGGCGGCGCCATGGAAGGGGCTCCACGACATCTGGTAGGGGTCCATGCCGTAGGACATGATGGTCACGGTGTCGCACTTGCCGTCCAAGAGCGGCAATTTGCCAATCATGCTCTGCGTGGGCGTCAGCTGGTAGCGTCCGCCATAGGGCATCACCACGCTGCCGGCACCTATAGAGCTGTCGAACATCTCGACAAGACCTTTCTGCGAGCAGACGTTGAGGTCGGAGAGGGTCTGGAGCCAGAGGTCTCTCATGCCGGTCTGGCTAGTCATACTGGTCGGACTGGTCGGACTGGGCATCTTCACCTTGACGGTGGTCTCCTGGTGGGCGCCGTTGGTGTCGATGAAGCGGCGGCTGAGGTTGACAATCTCCTTGCCACGCCAGCTGATGACCATGCGGGGTTCGGCGGTGACGGTGGCGACGACCGTGGCTTCGAGGTTCTCCTCGTCGGCATAGCGCAGCATCTGGTCCACGTCCTTGGGGTCGACCACCACGGCCATGCGTTCCTGGCTCTCGCTGATGGCCAGTTCGGTGCCGTCGAGGCCGGCATATTTCTTTGGCACCCGGTCGAGGTTTATCTGCAAGCCGTCGGCCAGCTCGCCGATGGCCACGCTGACGCCGCCGGCACCGAAGTCGTTGCACTTCTTGATGAGGCTCGACACCTCCTCGCGGCGGAACAGGCGCTGTATCTTGCGCTCGGTGGGGGCGTTGCCCTTCTGCACCTCGGCGCCGCAGGTGGTGAGGCTCTTGGTGGTATGGCTCTTCGAGGCTCCCGTGGCACCGCCTATGCCGTCGCGGCCGGTGCGGCCGCCCAGCAGTATGATGACATCGCCCGGGTCGCTGGTCAGACGTTTCACGGCGCGGCGTGGCGCGGCGGCGATGACGGCGCCGATCTCCATGCGCTTGGCCACATAGTCGGGGTGGTACACCTCGTTGACGAGTCCCGTGGCAAGGCCTATCTGGTTGCCGTAGCTGCTGTAGCCGCGGGCGGCGGTGGTGACAATCTTGCGCTGCGGCAGCTTGCCCGGCAGAGTCTCGGCGAGCGGCTTGGTGGGGTCGGCAGCACCGGTGACGCGCATGGCCTGGTAGACATAGGTGCGGCCCGAGAGGGGGTCGCGGATGCAGCCTCCGAGGCATGTGGCGGCACCGCCGAAGGGTTCGATCTCGGTGGGGTGGTTGTGCGTCTCGTTCTTGAAGTTGATGAGCCACTCCTCCTCCACGCCGTCGATGGTGACAGGCACCACGATGCTGCAGGCGTTGATTTCGTCGCTGGGCTCCTGGTCGTCGAGCAGCCCCATACGTTTGATGCGCTTGGCGGCCAAGGTGCCGATGTCCATCAGGCAGACATACTTGTCGGTGCGTCCGGCATACTGCTCCTTGTGGTCGGCCAGATATTGCTTGAAAGCGCCCTCGATGAGGGGACGGTAGAAGCCGTCGTCGAACTGCACGTCCTTCAGCTCGGTGGCGAAGGTGGTGTGGCGGCAGTGGTCGCTCCAGTAGGTGTCGAGCACACGTATCTCCGTCATGGTGGGGTCGCGGCGCTCCTCGTCGTGGAAATAGTTCTGTATGTGACGGAAGTCGGCGAAGGTCATGGCCAGTCCCAGCGAGCCGTAGAGTTCGCGAAGCTGCACTTCGCCCATGTCCTTGAAGCCGTCGAAGACGATGACGTCGGCGGGCTCTTCGAAGCGGTCCTCCAGCGTGTCGGGCTTGGGGCCGTCGGCACGGCGGCTGTCCACGGGGTTGACGCAGTGCTTCACCACCGCCTGACGCTGCTCGTCGGTGAGCTTGCCGCTGATGACGTACGTCGTGGCACTCTTGATGATGGGATGCTCGGCGTCGTTGAGCAGACAGACACACTGCTCGGCCGAGTCGGCGCGCTGGTCGAACTGGCCCGGCAGATACTCCACCGTGAAGCAGAAGTCGCTGTCGTTGTGCGAGAAATCCTCCTCGTACACGTCGTCGACAGGTGGCTCGCTGAACACCGTCGTCAACGCCGTGCCAAACGTCGCATCGCTCACATTCTGAACATCGTAACGAATCAGAACACGCACGCTCTCGGCACCGATACCGAGATATTCGCGCATCTCATCTGCAAGTTCCTTGGCGCGCACCGCATAAGGTGCTTTCTTTTCTACGTAAATACGTCTAACCATGTTGATATTTTTATTGTTTTAACTCGATGAAATAGTCGGGGTGCCTGGCCATCTCGCTGCGGTAGAGGGAGCGGATGGCACGCACATCGGCCTCGAAGTCGTCGGTCGGCATCATGGCGTCGAAGATGCCTACCTCTTTCTTGCTGAAATCGAGATAGGCCGGCACAATGGGCACCCCCGCCTGACGGGCTATCTCCCAGAAGCCACGCTTCCAACGATGTACCGGCTTGCGTGTAGCCTCTGGCGTGATGGCCAGGGCCAGCGTCCCGCCCTTGGCGAACTCGCGCACCGCAGCACCCACCATGTCGTTGTGGCGGTTGCCACGGTCGATGGGTATGGCTCCCAACCGCTTCAGCAGACCGCCAAGCGGCCAACGGAAGAACTCTTTCTTGATAAAAACATGCCCATTGACGTCGAGCGACCACAGATAGGCCGCCCCGACAATAAAGTCCGCGACGGCAGTATGCGGAGCAACAGCGAACACACATCGCTGCAGCTCAGGACGTTCGCCCTTGGCAGGCAACAGCAGTTTCCAGCCGAACAGCTTGACTATGGCTATCCAAATCTTCTTCATTTCCCGCTGCAAAAATACGACTTTTTACGCTATTGTATAAAAATAGTTATCAACAGCGGACCGCTCATTCCGACACCCGCCTTGTCGCCTCAAGTTCCTCGCGCAGGAAACGTCCGGTGAAACCACGTCCTTGTGCCGCCAGCTGTTCGGGAGTGCCGCAGAACACTATCTCGCCACCGGCACGACCACCATCGGGTCCGAGGTCGATGACCCAGTCGGCACTCTTGACGACATCCATGTTGTGCTCTATCACCAGCACGGTATTACCCTTGTCCACAAGACGTTGCAACACGTTGAGCAGCACGCGTATGTCCTCGAAATGGAGACCTGTGGTGGGCTCGTCTAGGATGTAGAGGGTTCGTCCGGTGTCTGTACGGCTCAACTCGGTGGCCAGCTTCACCCGCTGTGCCTCGCCACCGCTGAGGGTGGTGCTCTGCTGGCCAAGGGTGATATAGCCAAGACCAACATCGTTGAGGGTCTGCAGCTTGCGTCGCAGCTTCGGATAGGCATCGAAGAACTCGACAGCATCGGCCACCGTCATGTCCAGTACGTCGGCTATCGACTTGCCGCGATAGCGTATCTCCAACGTCTCGCGGTTGTAGCGTTTTCCGCCGCACACCTCACACTGCACATACACGTCGGGCAGGAAGTTCATCTCGATGGTGCGCAAGCCCGCGCCCTTGCAGTGCTCACAGCGTCCGCCACTGACGTTGAACGAGAAACGTCCCGGCTTGTAGCCACGTATGCGGGCCGACGGCAGCTCGGCGAACAGACGTCGTATATCGTCGAATATGCCCACGTAGGTGGCCGGATTCGAGCGCGGAGTGCGGCCAATGGGGCTCTGGTCTATCTGTATCACTTTGTCGACATGTTCCATGCCGGTAATGCCGTCGTAGGGCAACGGTGCCTTCAGCGAGTTGTAGAAATGCTGCGACAGGATAGGTTGCAGCGTGTCGTTGACCAGCGTCGACTTGCCACTGCCGCTGACGCCGGTGACACACACCAGCATGCCCAAAGGCAGGTCGAGGGTGACATTCTTCAGGTTGTTGCCCCGGGCCCCTTCGAGCACCAGATGCTCACGCCCTTCGATGCTGCGCCGTTCGGGCAGCTCGATGTCGCGCCGACGCGACAGGTAGTCCAGCGTCAGGCTGGACCGAGTGTCCAGACTGGCCTGGTCGGGCTTGCCGGCAAACAGCACCTTGCCGCCGTGCACACCCGCACCAGGACCTATGTCGACCAGATAGTCGGCGGCCAGCATCATGTCGCGGTCGTGCTCGACGACGATGACCGAGTTGCCCATGTCGCGCAGCTGCTGCAACGACTCGATGAGACGTCGGTTGTCTCGCTGATGCAGTCCGATGCTGGGCTCGTCGAGGATATAAAGCACGTTGACCAGCTGCGACCCTATCTGTGTGGCCAGCCTTATACGCTGTGCCTCGCCGCCGCTCAGGCTGCGGGCACTGCGGTTCATCGACAGGTAGCCGACGCCCACGTTGTTGAGAAACGACAGGCGCTTCATCACCTCGCCAAGCACGTCGTGCGCCACTGCGGCGTCGCGCTTGTCGAGAAGTGCCTCGAGGTCTCGCAGCCACTCCTCCAGCTCCATCAGGTCCATCTCGGCCAGCTGGCCTATGTTCTTGTCCATTATCCTGAACGCAAGCGACTCTGGCTTCAGCCGGTATCCATGACAGTGCGGACAAGGCACGGTGTTCATAAAGCTGGCGGCCCATTTCTGCAACGCAGCCGAGCTCTCCTCGGAGGTGAGCGACACTATGTAGTCCACCAGTCCCTGGAAGCCGCTGAGGTAGCCAGGGTCCTCGGGGTCTTCGATGCCTGTGAAGTGGTTGCTGCCGTAGAGGATGGCGTTCATGGCCTCTTCACTGATGTCGCCGACAGGGGTGTCGAGGGTGAAGTCGTAGTGACGTCCCATGAGTTCCAGCTTGCGGTAGACATAATTGGAGGGGCTGTAGTGTCCCAATACCTTGATGGCGCCGTCGCGTATGCTCTTCTTCGGGTCGGGGATAAGCTTCTGCATGTCGATCTGCGCCACCTCGCCCAGTCCGTTGCAATGCGGACAGGCACCATAGGGCGAGTTGAACGAGAAGGTGTTGGGTTCCGGCTCGGGGTACGAGAGTCCCGTGTCGGGATCCATCAGCATACGGCTGTAGTGACGCACCGTCTCGCCGCACAGTATCATCAGCACACCCTTGCCCTGTCGGAAAGCCGACTGCACCGCCTCGCGCAGCCGTGTGGTGTTGCTGCCGACGCGCAACCTGTCGACGACCAGCTCGATGTCGTGCGTCTTGTATCGGTCGACCTGCATCTTGTAGGTAAGGTCGCGCACCTCGCCGTCGACCCTCACCTTCAGAAAGCCTTTCTTGGCCACCTGCTCGAACAGCTCGCGGTAGTGTCCCTTGCGCCCTTTGACAAGCGGTGCCAGCACTGTGACGTCCTTGCCCAGATACTCCTTGCCGATAAGCTCCAGTATCTTGTCCTCGCTGTATTTCACCATCGGCTTGCCCGTGTCCAGGCTGTACGCCTTGCCGATGCGGGCGTAGAGCAGACGCAGGAAATCATAGGTGTCGGTGATGGTACCCACCGTGGAGCGTGGGTTGTTGTTGGTGCTTTTCTGCTCGATAGCCACGACAGGACTCAGCCCCTCGATGAGGTCTACGTCCGGACGCTTCATGTTGCCGACGAAATGTCGCGCATAGGCCGAGAAGGTCTCCATGTAGCGACGCTGTCCCTCGGCATGTATGGTGTCGAACGCCAGCGACGACTTGCCGCTGCCGCTGCAGCCGGTGAACACCACCAGCTGCCCTCGCGGTATCTCCAGGTTGACGTTCTGCAGGTTATGTTCCCGGGCTCCGAGTATGGTAATCTTCTCGTCCATGCTAGATGCTTTCTATCAGTGTCGTGTCGTGACGGCCGTGGACGAGGGTGTTGTACTCCGTACCTTTCTTCACTGGCACCTCGACGCGGTATGTCTTGTCGCCCTTGTTCTTGAAGGTGTCGGCAACTATCCAGGGGTTGAGGGTGCGAAGCATCTTGTATGATGTGCCGTTGTCGACAGCATACTGCACTATGTCGACGTTGCGTCCAGTCAGTTCGACGACGGTGGTCGGCACCTCGGGGTATGTGTCGCAACGACGCACATAGTAGCCGTAGTCCTGCGGATGCTGCATGATGAGCTTGACGGCAATGATGCGGTAGACATAGCGCGACGTCTCGCGGTTGAGGTAAAGGTCGTAGTAGGACGACTGTTTCTGGTTGGCAAAACGCCGGCCCAGACCGTTCTCGCCACAGTTGTAGGCGGCCGCGGCGGCGCTCCAGCTGCCAAAGCGCTGGTGGAGGTCTTTCAGGTAGCGGCACGCGGCACGCGTCGACCGCTCCAGGTGGTTGCGCATGTCCACGTCCTCGTTGATCTCCAGCCCGTACTTCTGGCCAGTGTCTTTCAGAAACTGCCACCATCCCTGTGCCCCGGCCGGCGAGGTGACACACTGCAGGCCGCTCTCGATGACACACAGGTACTTCATATCCTCGGGCACATGCTCCTCACGCAATATACGCTCTATGACAGGAAAGTAACGCGTCGCCCTCTTGATGTAGAACAGCGTGTTCGACTGGTAGTACATGTTGCTCACCAGTTCGCGGTCGAGGCCTTCGCGCACATAATATATGTCCAGCGGCACACGCTCGCCACAGAGACTCAGCGTGTCGGGTATCGACGGGGCATACACGCGATAGTCGGCACGTATAGCCTGTTGGTGCACCTCTTCCGACTGGTCCTTCCGTGTGGCAAAAATAAAGGCTTCTCCAGCCAGAGCCAAAGAGGCCAACACTATGGCTGCTATGCTAAGCTTTTTCAAGTTGATACGGTTTTAACTATTAGTCTCGCTATCTCTTTCTTGCTCATCAGCGTGCTCTCCTTGCGCAAACCGTCGCGTCCCATGATGAGCACCTTGTTGGTGTCCACACCGAAGCCAGCCCCCTTGTCGCGAAGCGAGTTGAGCACTATATAGTCGAGGTTCTTGCGGAGCAGCTTGCTCTCGGCGTTGGCCTGCTCGTTGTCGGTCTCCAGGGCGAAGCCCACAAGCGTCTGCCGTTCGCTCTTCATGCCACCAAGCGAGGCCAGTATGTCGGGGTTCTGCACCAGCTCCAGCGTCATCCCTTCCGTGCCGTTCTTCTTCAGCTTGTAGTCGGCGCATTCTGCAGGGCGGTAGTCGGCCACCGCAGCCGACAGTATGGCTCCGCGGCACTGCGGGAACACCGCGGTAGCGGCGTCGTACATCTCGCGCGCACTCTCCACACGCGTCAGGTGCACCCTCGGGTTGTCTGTGCCAAGCGCCGTCGGTCCACTGACCAACTCGACGTCGGCACCGGCTTCGGCAAGCGCCTCGGCCAGCGCGAAGCCCATCTTGCCACTGCTGTAGTTGCCTATGAAACGCACGGCGTCTATCTTCTCGTAGGTGGGTCCGGCTGTTACCAGCCATCGCTGCGACACAAGGCTGTCGGCCTCGGACACAGATATGCCGGCCGTCTTTACGGCTTTCCTATTCCACCTTCCAGCCTCTACGGCAGCCGCTATCGCCTCCGGCTCGGCCATGCGGCCGATGCCGCTGCTGCCGCAGGCTAGCTCGCCATCGTCGGGTCCCACGACGGCTATCCCCCATCCCTTCAGCACTGCCATGTTGTGCTGCACCGCAGGGTGCGCCCACATCTGGCTGTTCATGGCAGGTGCCAGCAGCACACACGCCGGCGTCATGGCCAGCAACAGGGTGCTCAGTGCGTCGTCGGCAATGCCAGAGGCCATCTTGCCGATACAGTTGGCTGTGGCAGGCGCCACAACAAGCAGGTCCGCCCAGTCTTTGAGCGAGATATGCTCGGTGCCGCCCGAGGCAAACAGGTCGCTGTACAGCGGGTGGCTGCTGACCGTCTCCAGCGTGACACGCGTGGTGAACTGCAAAGCGTGCCCCGTGGCCGCACAACGTACCGTGTGGCCCGCCTTCACCAGCAGTCGCACCAACTCCGGCGCCTTGTAGGCAGCAATGCCTCCTGTTATCCCGACGACGACATTCATGTCCGATGGGTTTAGAGGTTCTGAATCACCTCGTCTTCCAGCTCGGCCAGACGCTGTGCCTGACGGTTCTCTTTGGCAGGGTTACGATAGTATATGTCGCCCTCTAGATATTCCTCGGTAGCCTCAAGCGTGGGCTTGGGCTGACGCTCGTAGCGACGCACAAGGTCCACCTGCTCGCGATTTTCGAACATCTCGTCCAGCGCGTCGGTGCTGCTGCGGAAGTCCTCTATCTTGCTGTGCAGCTCCTTCTTCTCGTCGACAGCAATCTGGTTGGCACGCTTGGCGAGCACAGCCACGGTCTCATAGATGTTGCCGGTCATCTCGCTGAAAAGTCCGGTGTTGCGGGTGATGGTGGTGTTGGTTACCTTTTTCTTCTCTTCCATTGTGTTTGTTTGTTTAACTGCTTTATTTGTTGAATGTGCCGAGGTGCTGGCTGCTGCCGCGTCGACGACTCACAGGCCGACCGTTACACACATCCTGAACTGTTTCTATTGTCTTTTGCTTTCTATCTCGGTCAGGGCGGCACGGGCGCGGGTGTAGATGCTCTGTGCCTCGCTCATATACTTCGACCCGGCAAACGAGCTGCTGAAGCGGTCGAAGTCGCCGACCACCTGTTGCAGGCGTTCGCGCTTGCGCTCCTCGCGACTGCCGACAGCATAAAGGTAGCCGCTGCGCAGCATATAGAACATGGCATCCTCGCGTTCGGCAGCGTCGGGGTACAGATTGAGGAACTGCTTGAAGCTCTCGTAGGCAGCGTGATACTCCTCGATAAAGTAGTAGCCATACGCTATCTCGTAGTCTTTCTTCACCAGCTTGGCACGCATCTCGTCAAGGTAGCTGTTCACCTCGGGCATGTGCACGCTGCGCGGCCAGTGTTCGGCAAAGCTCTCAAACTCCTCGATAGCCTCCTTCGTCAGGTGCTGGTCGAGCGAATAGACCGGCGACTCCATATACCTGCAATATGCCGCCAGGAAGCTGGCCTCCTCAACACGCTGGCTGTACGGGAACTGCCGCGCATAACGCTTGAACTGGTACGCCGCCGTGTAGTAGTCCTTCTCCTTGTAAAGTGCCTGTGCGTAGTACCACGCTATGTCCTCGGCATGCTCCTTGCCCCTGTAGTAAAGACTCAGGTTCTCGAATAGCTGTATTGCCTTCGAGTAACTGTTGTCCTCGTAGTATTGCATTGCAGCAGCATACTTGGCCTCGAAATCGTTACTCTTCAAGACCTTATCTATATTACTGCAACTCGCCGTCATACAACATATTGCAGCGACAACGGCGACTAGTTTCACCTTTTTCATAGGCTGCAAAGATACAACTTTTTCCGATTTCGCGCGCAAAAAACAAGCAAAAAATAATTTGGCAAAGAATTTTTTGCATGGCTTGCAATATTATCGGCATTGGTGGTACAAAAATTACAATATTATATCTCTAAAAAATCATCCCGACACATGAAAAAAACTGGTTTCCTGCACATTGTAGCCATCGTGGCAACTATCGTACTCTCTGTCTCGTGGTGCGAGGCACAACCCGGCGGCCCCGGCGGCGGTCCTGGTGGTCGTCCCGGTGGACGTCCGCCTATGGGACGTCCCGGCGAGCGCCCCGGCGGCCGCGACTGGAACCAGATGGGCGACGATCAGCAGGCACAGCAGGTCAAGCAGAAAAAGAAAGTCAAGGAGGGCGACACCTTCAAGGTCGTCGGCTCGCTGCGCGACTCGGTCAGCGGCGAGTTCCTGGCCTACGTCAACGTCGCCGTGCTCGACTCGGCCGACTCGTCGTTCGTCAAAGGTGCTCCCACCAACCTCGACGGACTCTTCGAGATACAGGGCATCCCTGCAGGCAGCTATCTGCTCCGCATCACCGCCATCGGCTATCAGAACCGCCTCGTGCCCTTCACCGTCACCAACAACACCGCCCTCGGCACCCTGCGCGTCAAACCCGGCAACATGACGCTCAGCGAGGTGACCGTCACCGCCGAACGTCCACTCTACGCCATGGACGGCGAAAAGATGATATACAACGTCAGCGAAGACCCCTCCATACAGACCGGCACCACCGAGGACGCCCTGCAGAACGCCCCTGGCGTCGAGGTCGACGTCGAGGGCAACATCACGCTCCGCGGCGTCAGCAGCGTCGAGATATGGATCAACGACAAGCCCTCCAAGCTCACCGAGGAGAACCTGAAGACCTACCTCCAGACGCTGCCGGCCAACGCCTTGGCACGCATCGAGACCATCACCAACCCCTCGGCCAAGTATGCCACCGACGCCGAGGCCGTCATCAACATCATCACTTCGGCACATATCAAGAGCAACCAGTTCGTTAGCTTCGGTGTCAACGGGTCCAACCAGCCCTTCGTCAGCCCCTGGATCAGCTACATGTGGGCTAAGGAGAAGCTGAGCATCAACCTCTTCGCCAGTGGCCGCTACTCCTATCGCAAGAACGCCAGCGACGGCTGGTCGATGCGCCGTCAGGACGCCACCTCGGGCAACGACTACGACACCACCCTCTACCAGACTAACGTCGACACCAGCGGCAACCGCTCCTACAGCGGCAATATCTTCATGAGCGTCAACTACGAGATAGACTCCATGCAGGAGATATCCTTCGACGGCGGCGGATTCTACAACTATAACAAAAGCTTCTCTTCGCGCGACATCATGCAGCACTTCTACCTGCCCACCGGCGACAGCATTCTCGACTACCACATCGGCGACACGACTACCGCACCCTCCGGCTTCGGCCATGTCGGAGCCGACTGGACGAAAAAATTCGACAACGAAGGTCACAACCTGCGCATCGGCGTCAACTCGCGCTTTTCGCGCAACGTCTCCGACGAATACTACGACCGCCTCTACACCACCTACACCGACCTCGACGAGAACCGCTACCTCATGACACGCAACTACAACTACGGATTCAGCCTCGACGCCCGCTACAACAGGCCCTATTCCAAAGACGGCGAACTCAGCTACGGCTTGCGTGCCGACCACCAGCAGACCAACAACGACTACCAGCGTTGGTTCTCCACCGACGGCGGCACCTCCTACGACAGCATTGACGCCCTGCGCACGTACCATTTCAATGGTGCCGAGACAGGCATCAACGCCGACGTCAACTGGACTCACCGCTGGGGAGGCCTGACACTCAGCTCCGGCATCGGCTATGGCTTCGGCCGCACCTACTACAACTATTCCAACAACCCTCGCCCCGACGACAGCACCTTCTACACCCACTCGCTGCGCCCCTCCGTCCACATCACCTACCGCACAGAGGACATGCACAACTTCAAACTCAACTACTCGATGCGCATGTCGCACCCGGGCGAGGAGAACGTCACCTCTTTCCGCATCTACGGCGACGACAGCTACCGTACCGGCAACCCCGACGGCCTCAAGCCTAGCTACACCCACAGCGTCGAAGCAGGCTGGCAAAAGTTCTTCCAGAGCTTCGGCAACATAGGCCTCGAGGGCTACGGCCGCCTCTCCACCAACGAGATAAGCTCGCTGACCGACGCCGAATACGACGACCTCCTCGAACGTGTCGTCAACTATTCGATACCCTACAACATGGGTACCTCATGGCGCTACGGTGCCAACCTCAACATGACCTACCGACCCTCCGGCTTCTTCAACGTGCGTCTCTACGCCAACGTCTACGACTACGGATACCGCATGGAATACGACCGCAACGGCGTGCACCAACTCGACGAACGCGACAAATGGTCGTGGAGCGTCCGCCTCAACGCATGGACGAAGCTGTTCAACCAATACCAGGTGCACCTCTCCGCCAACTACAACTCGCCCACGCTCGGCTTGATGAGCGAACGCGGCGCACGCTACAGCCTCAACATGGGCGTGCGCAGCGACTTCTTCAAGCGCAAGCTCTCCGTCTTCGTCAACGTGCAGGACATCTTCAACTGGGGTGGACGCTTCGGCTCCGCTTCCGAGAACACCAACCCCTATTACCTCAGCAGCTCGACCAACAAGATGCTTAACAGCCGCTACATCTCTGCCGGCATCACCCTCCGCTTCGGCAAGATGGAACTCGAGAACAACGCCAAGGACGGCTCAAGCGAAGAAGGCGACACGCTATGATAGAGGTACAAGGACATGCTACGGAACCGTGTTTGACGCTAGCCGACATGGCCTGAACACAAATACAGCACAAACAATCCCGTCAACACTAAAAGAAGGGCTGCCAGTTGGCAGCCCTTCTTTTTTGTTTTCACCTCTTGTACCGCCTTCCTGTACTGCATGTACAGCAACGTCACTGAAGACGGACGTCACCGCCCTCAGAACCACAAGTCATCAA
>FLNX01001878.1_pt1 | contig 48323 bp, 51 predicted proteins | sample 1140341 | NCBI WGS metagenome assembly FLNX01 (sample SAMEA3878208, study PRJEB12797) | bioreactor metagenome | biome: Moose rumen | place: Sweden | collected 2011-10
AGTTGAGTGTGCCGACCGAGTGCCGATGAACCCGACATGCAAAGATACGATTTTTTTTTCAAGTAACCAAGCGTTTTGACAAAAACTTTGCAAAAAAATGCATTTTGTCACCAAAAATGGTCAATTTCGGCATTTTCGTACGCTTTTAGATACTTGTATCGACACGCTACATAATCCCTACGGATAACCAATAGGTACGGACACCCACTGCAATACAGGTGCTCACGAGACAGCTTACTCGGCGACTCATAACCACTACGACGCACACGAACATGACTACCTACACGAGGACACAACACTACATCACGCTCCTCTGCATGACTCGAACTCGTCTTGTACAACTTACGCTCTATCACTATTCGCTCACTCAATGCTTCTTCCTCATATACTCACAAAATCCAACTATCTCCCACCATTCATCGGGGTCACACTCCCAGGGCGCATGATCGGATAATATGTTCATAATACTACCTCCTTTCGACTGCCCAACACTTTCAAGAAATGCTGAAACTCATGCACATAATTGATCTCGTTTAGATAGGTCTGACCAATAGGAGCATCCTCGCGCATGTCCAAGGTTATCCATGTACCGCTCGGCAATAATACTACATAGTACTTGTCACCAACATGCTCAAACCCGTTCTTCTCCAATATCTCCCTCGTGAGCAGAACCGGCGAAAACTGATTATTATACTCCCATAAGTGCGGCAAACCACAGGCAAAATGCCCCACCTCTATTACCCTTACTTGGTGATAGCTGCCGTCCGCATGCTGCAACCAATCACCCAACATTAATTCACTTGATTTCATAACTCTTAACTTTTAACTTTTAACTTTTAACTATTAACTCTTAACTCTTTTCTCCTGCTCGTTCATCGCCCAACTCACTACCTTCGCACACCAGTTCACAACACCTTTCCAACCTATACCCGAGTAATGAGCATAGAACTTGCGAACCATACGGGGAGGCATCACATCCGGATAATAAAACGCACAGTACTTTTCTACATCCTCACGCTTCGGAGGAATTATATTAGAAATTTCAAGAAAATAATCCGCGAGGGGGTGAACGCTATTATTATTTATATTCTCACTCACTCTTTCTTTCTTTATTCTTTCTTTTGCTTCTTTTCTTTCTCTTTCTTTCGAAAGTGTACCATTTTGAGCGTCAGGTGTGCCATTTTGGGCATTTAGTGTGCCATTTTGGGCATTTAGTGTGCCATTTTGGCACACCATATACAAGTCGCCATCTTTCAGTAGTAAACCCTTATCTATTAGGGTATTTAATACGCGCTTTACGGTGTTTCTACCTACATTGGCATATTTCGCTATCTCACCATAACCAATCTTGCACAACCCGTCCCGAGAACGATAAGCAAGCACATTAAGCACAGCCCCTTCATTGTTGGAGAGACCATGCTTAACTAAATAATCAACGTCTAATATGATTAATATCTTTGACATTCCCGTTTCAATTTTCCGTCTATTTTCCGTCACGGTTACATGCGCGAGTGAGGGCTACTGCGTTCAACCCAAAAGACATAGTGCGAACTCGTGAGCACGGGCTGTTGTCTTTTGGAGAGGGGGCACGGCACGGAGGTCTTTCACTTACTCAACAAAGTTGAGTGTGTTGACCGAGTGCCGATGAACCCGAATCGAACGCTCATCGAACGCTTATCGAACGATCACACCATTTTTCACTCTTTTTGGTCCTGCATACTTTTGAGCCAAAAGTATCAAAAGCAGGGCTGCGCGTAGCTCTTGGAATTTATAGCGGCGTGCCGCTATTTTACACACCGGCTACTGCCCTACTCTTAACTCTTAACTCTTAACTCTCAACTAGTATGTTCTCGTTGTACAACAGATGACCAAGACCACGTATGTCTTCCGTGATGTTCTTGACACTGATTACTTCTTGCTCCTCTATATCCATGTACGGGTGAGCAGACTTGATGATGGCTATCTCCTTCGACATAATCTTACGCAACTGCGCAATACGGTTTTGCAACTCGTTCCACTCCTGAACATGCTCTTTCAAACCCGTCTGCACATCACTGTCGTGACGCACATACTTAGCGAGGTTATTAGCGTTGTTGTAGAACGGCAACTCCTTCCAACAATGCTGCACCTCTCCGCAAGGTAATTGGATGTTCATGCCCTCGGGAATAGCAGGATGAGCAAAGAACAACTCCTTTAAGCGCTCTTTCGTCTCTTCATTTCGCTCCTTGAACACCCGAATAATCGCCTCACTCTTGACTAACTGATTCAGCAATACATACATCTCCGGAATTTGCTTAACGGCTTCCGTCGCCGCATTCTTTTCTTCTGACATAACTGTGATAATTTAATGATTAATACTATTGTTTATCGCGGGCTAACGCCCACTCTTAACTCTTAACTTTTAACTCTCAACTCTTAACTCTCGCTGCCCAACTCTTCTTCCTCGCCTCCGATATCTTACGCCTATAAGCAGGGTCTGACCAGTGCTTCTCCATAGCAGCTCTGAACTTCTTCTCCCGCTCCGCATTATGCCGATTCTCACGGGCAGGAATACACCTAAGGTTCACCGCACGGTTATCGTCGCAGATACCATTGATATGGTCTACATCGTAACCCGCTTCCAACACACCGCATATATCCGGAAAAGCCATAGCTACAAGACGATGAACTGCGTAAAAGAAATAATATACCCGACCTTTGTAATGACGACAAAAAACAACCTGCATATACCGGCTCGTAGCGTTAGGACGACGATTGACAACGCGGGGATTAGCATGATGATGGGTGCAAAACTCATGATACTCTTTCGTGTTGGTATTATACCCCCACACACGACCCGTAGAACTGACCGTCAGCGGTATAGTGAACGTCACACGCTCACCGTCTATCTCCCGCTCACGCTCTAAAATGATAAAACGTAATTCTTCCATAGCACAATGTTTTTAAAAAGTTGTGCAAAATTACAACAAAAAAACCGAAAAAAAGTCTAAAATTTAGACGGAATTACGGAAAGTTTTTTTATCGCGCGCACGCGAGAGATAGTTGTAGTAAGTCTGCTCACTAATACCGAAATAGTTACTGATAACGAACTTCACCCCCTTCACTCCATGTTTCGTTAGTTCATTGGACAGGGTGAGCACCAATTGCTCATTGAGTTGGTCTAGCGGCAAATTGCCTTCTACATGACCGTGTTTCTGCAAGTCATGGGCAACCTTCGCCCGTAATAACTTGCACATTAGCATAATTAAATTCTCCATAATCGTTGTTGTTTATTTGATAATAATATAAATACGGAAGGCCTCCGCATATAACTTGATGAGCTGACGGAAATCAACACGACCGTCAGCAATGTAGTAGAAAATAGCCTTGGTGCCGTCACCCTGATACTCTACATCGCCTATCTTCATCTCCAAACCGAGAGACTTAGCGAGTTGACGAGCTTTAATCATGGTAGCCTGCTCACGCGCATGAGCCTCAGCAGCACGAGCTTCTATGGTTACCTGTGGAAGGTCTGCGGACAGGAGTATGATGCTCAGTAAGCGCGAGGCGCTTACTGAGATGCAAGATGCAGAATGCAAGATGCAAAATTGGGCAGTAGCCCGCGTGACATCTGTATCGTGCATGCAAAATAATCTTGGATGAAACCTGTGCATTTTGCATTTTGCATTTTAAAGGCGGCAGAGCCGCGTTAAAGGTATGGAAAGTAAAGTTGAAATGATAATAAGCAGTCTGGTGGTGATAGCGGGGATAGCCCTGCTCTTTTGTGGCTTATACATAGAGCCCCCGGGCGAGATTGATTACTCGCTGTTGGTGGCCTACGGTGAGACCCTCACCTTTGCGGGCAGTATTATCGGAGTAGATTACCACTACCGGATAAAGTTGAAAGATGAAAATGCGCCCAAAGGGCTAAAGTTGAAAGATGAAAAGAAAGAAGAAACAAAAGAAGAAAGGAATAAAGTCAATGAAAGAAAAAGTCGAAAGTCAGGCAGTCCAAGACAAGCGCGTAAGTCGGAGCGAAAAGCCCGCGTGGCTGCCGATAGTCTTCAAGGCACTGACGCTGTTAGTGGAGCTAATACGGTCTCAGATTGAGTCGAACAAGAAGCAGAAGAAAGAAGAAAAGGCCGCTGAATGAGCGGTCTTTTTTTGTGTGGGTGGGTGTTCGATAAGCGTTCGATGCGCGTCGGGTTCATCGGCACTCGGTCAGCAAGAAGGAGTAAGACAACAGCCCGCGCTCACAAGTTCGCACTATGTCTTTTGGGTGCGGGCAGTAGCCCGCGGGTAGTAATGGTAACCGTGACGGAGTTTTGACCGAAAATTGACAACGATTGGAAATTCAAAATGCAGCGCCCTACGGGCTATGCAGAATGCAAAATTCTCTAAGGATGATGTAAATAGTGCAAAACAACGTCCACACCTAACGTATCAGAGGGGAATTGGTCTACATAAGTTTGAATAGAGTCTGTGTAGAAATATTCATAATCCTGTCCTCCATATAGACGATTCATCATATCTTTCGTAAAATGCAACACATAGTCTGCATTAGCTGTCCATTTTGCTGCGGACTCAACTGTGAGTTCCATAGGACCAACACCATATCCTATTTCTGCCATACATGACGGATAAAGGTTGGCTGTGTAATAAATATAGCACAAGCCGCCATGAGGAATAAAGATTGTTTCACCATCTTGCACAATGTCAGCGACTTGTTTGCCAAATGTCCATTGTGAAAGATAATCTTTCCGCCCATCGTGCATATATCTTTTCCAAACTCTATTGTGATACGCGGAATAGATGCCTAAGACTGTGGTGATGCCAATTACAATCCACACTAAGCCACGAATATACTTATTCACATCTAATGACAGCATAATAGGGATTAACAATAGGGCAAATGGTATCATATAGAGGTAGTAATGCGGACCTCCGTGCACAAAGAAGAATTGGAGTAAGAATCCGATTATGCCGAAAAGGCACAATAGGGTCTCGCGCCATTTGCCTTGTTTGAATAATAGTGGGAGGAGCGCAATAGCAACGTAAACAACAGGCGCAATACGGTTGGCAAAATATAGAAGATTATTCCATAGACGTATTAGTTTTGTGCCCAAGGATATATCTTTTCCCCAGAACGTATCCATTTCATCCGTGCCGTATCCATTAAATAGGATAGATTGATAGATAGCCGTGCCCCAAAAGGCAAAGCAAAGTAGTAGCGGGAGAAAATATCCGAGTACGTAATAACCTGCTTGTTTCCACTTATTGACAGCATTAGACGCAACAATTAGCCATAGCACTAACAATAAAAAGCCAGCACCAAATTGTTTAGTTAAGAAGGCACAGCAAGCGATTGCGCCAACAATCATCTGCCATGCAGGGTGAGCGTTTTGCCACTTTAAGTAAAGGCTGATTGATAGAAGTCCCCAGAAGATGCTCGGGATTTCAAATAAAATAACATTGCCTTGCGGCCAGTGGGTAACAATAAAGAATAGCCAAGCGACAAAGGCTGCAAGATATTTACTTGCCCCCCATTTGCGAGAAATGTAATAAAGGCATGAGGCACAACCAATGGCATATAGCCAATGCACACCCAAATAGAAACGATAACAGCCATAAGGCACATGGAAGAGCCATTTGAGAAACACATTGATATAGAACCATAATGGCGGATAGTTGAGGTGGATCGTTTTATAAGGTATGAACCCCTCCGCTATTCTCTCCATCTCCACGAGAATAATAGCAGAATCAACATCCATTCCATCAAAGAAGGAACCGATAATCAATACCAATACAGAAAGGACTGCTACTATGATTAGTGTCCACTTGACAAACTTGTTTTCAAATATCTTGTTCATTTTTGTTGTTGTTTATCATGTAATAATAATGTCCACCCACCATTATCAAACGTATCTGTTGGGAATTGGCTTAAATAGGTTTTCATTGAATCAGTAAAAGCTGGTATACAATAATCCGACTCAATACAATGTAAGACATAGTCCGCAGAGTCTATTTGTAACTGTGCCCTTTCTTTGGTTATTTCCAAGGATCCACATGAATATCCTACAGTAGTCATATTAGGGGGAAATAAATTAGCGAGCCAATAAATATTCTCCTTGTTAGCGTCTACAATCCATATTGTCTTCCCATTCTCAACTTTTGAGGCGACTTTTTGTGCAAATTCGATATCTCCTTTCATTCCATCAGAGCGTAAATAAATCTTCCATGCTCGGTTATAGTATGTTGAGTACAAAGAAAGCAATGTCGTTATGCTTAATAAGGTGATAATCAACATTTTACCCCCCCCTATTAATACCTTATAACTTTCTGATATATAGGCAATTATAAGACATGCAAAAGGAATCAGATATAAATAATAATGGAGCAATCCTGCTCTATCCCAATGAACAAAAAGGAATTGCAAGGAGAATCCTAATATGCCAAATATCGCTACAAGAAATAGCACTCTTTGGTCTTTGTCTAATTTATGGAAAAATAATAACGGGATTGCAAGAAGAATAGGGAAACATCTTATGACTAACCAACCCAATTGTTTTAATACCCAAACTACATTTGACCACGTAAACAATGTCACAGAAGTGCCATCTACAGCATTTGTTGTTCCATATCCATTTAATAAAACTGACTGCATGAAAGTCCCTCTCCAAATAATCAAGCATATGCAAATCGGGATAAAGTATCCCACTACATACATAATAAGATGTTTCCAACTTAGCTTTTGAGATAAAAGTATCATAATCAGAACCAAAAAAAAGAAACCGGCTCCGAACTGCTTAGTTAAAAAGGAGAAAGATGCTATGATACCTATAATTGAGTAGATATATAATTGTGGTTTCTGCAATTGCGTTAGATACATTGCCAAAAGCCCCCAAAATAAACTTGGCATTTCAAATAAAATAGCATTTCCGCTCAGCCAATGCGAACTAATCATAAACAACCATGCAGAGAACCATGCAGTAATTTTAGAAAAGCCCTGGTTTTGGCAGATGAAAGCGAGCAAAATGGCATTGGCTATAACAAATATATAATGAATTATGTGATAGAACAAGTAGTTACCATATGGAATGTGGAAAAGATATTTTAATCCTGCCATGAGATAAAACCACAGCGGAGGATAGTTAAGGTGCATATCAACATATGGCATATAACCTTCTGCGATACGCTCCATCTCCACTAAAAGTATTGGCTCGTCAACATGTAATATGCCATTGACTAAAGAACCAATTATTGGAATAAATGCAGTAATTACACCTATGACTGTTACAAGGTAATATATAACTTTCTTATTTCTCATCAGAACCTAACTTCCTATTTATGGTTCTAAAATCTTTTAATGCCTTAACACCTATGCCGAAGATGCGGCGGAGGTTGATGGAGTTGACACCGCCTTGGCGGGGACGGAAAGTAATGGGATACCAACCGATGTTATATCCCCACCGCACGGCAATGGCACTCACTGCCACATTCGCCAAATTGTAATCCTGGGGAATAATATCCAAGATGGGCTTCAGTTTGTCAGCTCTCATGAGGCGGAAAGGTGTATTGGCATCCTGTACCCATACATGGAACATCAGCCATACCACCAAACGGAGCGTCTTGGTAACAAAGACACGGCTTGCGCCATCTTGTCTGCCACCGCGTGTACCTATCTGGAAATCGTAGTTATGGCGGTTGTTCCACATCTGCCAAAATTCTTCCGGCAAAGTCTGTCCGTCGCTGTCGGTCTGAAAGATATAATCCACGTTCCCCGCTATGGCATAGCGGTATAAATATAAGACGGTTGCCCCATGGCCTGAGTTGGGTTTATCGAGTGGCACGAGCAACGGGTATTGGCTCTGCAAACCTTGCATGATTGCAAAGGTGTTATCTTTACTACCATCATTGGCGATTATTAACTTGGCGGTATGACCTTCTGCCTGTATCTTCTCACAGACGGGATGCCACTCACGGATGACTTCTGCGATGTTCGCCTCCTCATTATAGGCAGGCATGACGATATAAAGAGTGTCCATTATTGTTTGGTTTTGAAGGTAATGAACTTATTGAGACAGAATTGGACAAGAGCAACAACGACAATAGAAACGAGTTTACTGACCAGTTCGTTCCATTGTGCCCAATCAACCATGAGGTAGAGGATACCCTCACTGATGGCTAAGCCGATAAGACCGATGATATAAAAGGAAAGGAAACGGAGAGGCGTTTTGTCCTTGACCTTGAAATTGAAAGAGCGGTTGAGGAAGAACGAGCAGAAGATACCGACATGAATACTGATGACATTCGCCCAGAGATAGGGCATAACTTCAAAGTGGCACAACAAGGTGTAGATAGCAAAATCAAGACCTGCGCAAAAGCCCCCTATCAATCCATAAAGGATAAGGTTGCGGAAACGGGAGTAGAGTTGTTTTATCGTAGTAACGATGTCCATGGTGATGGTTTATTTGATATTGTATTCAGAGATAGACATAACAAAAGCGTGGGCTTTATTTCGCTTCAATCTGATTCTTCGAGGTCCTAGACTACCTTATCTATTCAAATTTACGCACCAAAAACTCACGCTAAATACGCGAGCGTGCATAAACCGCAACTTGAATAGATAAATCCCTTGCGGGAAGATTCTTTGTAAACTTGTCTAGGGTTTTCGAAGAATCAAGTTTGGCTTATAACGCTTATTGTGGCGCACACCTGCGCCTGTATGTCTTATTTTATCTTTTTATGTCCTCCGGTTTTAGGTCAGGGAGTGACCATTATTTCACATGACGCTGCAAAATTACAACAAAAAACGCACTTATGCAAAAAAAAGTGCAATTTTGCAAGAAAATGAGGAATTTAACTCTTTATCGTTGCGTTGCGACCATAGGAGCGGTAGGAGTCTTTCTCAATGTCTATATCGGGCTCAGTGTACATCGGTTCAGCCGGTAAACTCCACTCTAAGTACTTAATGGTCATTCCTCTTTCGAGCCACTGGTGCTCGTAATGCGTCTGAATGGCACGAACCGCTTCACCCGAGGCAGGTAGGTGCGTCATGGGGTTATAAAGGTCATCCGTGTCGAGATGCAGCGGATAATGATTGAGCCTAATCATCTCGCGCGTGTATGTATAAAGGAAAGGACTATCGGTCTTGAGACGAATGAGCCCATCAGGGCGCAGCATGCTCTTGTAGCGACGCATGAAGTATGTGGAGGTTAGGCGCTTTGTGGCTTTCTTCATCTGAGGGTCGGGAAAAGTAATCCATATCTGCTCCACCTCACCCTCGTGAAAGTACTTCTCAAGCGTCTCAATCCGTATACGCAAGAACATGACATTGGTGAGACCTTCTTCCTGCACCTGCTTGGCGCCTGACCACATACGCGCACCCTTTATGTCAATACCGATATAGTTGCGGGAAGGGTCTTGACGAGCCAGACCGACCGTGTATTCACCATGACCGCAACCTAACTCAAGAACCAGAGGCTTATCGTTGCCGAAAAACGCCTGCGCCCAGCCGCGCGCAGGAGCCTCATCGGTGAACGAGAACTGAAAAACATGGGCAAACGAGTCCATGTCCTGAAACTTGCGTAACTTATTTTTGCCCATAAACCTCTATGCCTACTGACGTTATGCCCTTGAGCACCGTATCACGCATACCCTGCTGAATATCAAGTGTGTATGTTCCGACAGAATCAAAGCGAAAGCCTTCCTCTAACCAGACCGATGTCTCGATATAGCCGTTGGTGTTTTCGCCGAGCCACCGCCCCCTGTCGTCCGCAACATAAAACTCAATCGTATCTTGACCACCATTAAGGAAAAGCCACACATTCTGGTACTTATAGCGTTCCGAATGACGGAGGTAGATGTATGTGTTGTAGCGTTGCGCCGTGTCTGCTATCGACCACTCATAGTGCAGGGCACTATCCATGTGCCAGCCCTGAATGGGCAGGTCATGATACTCGGAATAAAGCGGTTTGACCCCGCAGGAGGTAAACCAAACACTACTGAGGACGACGAGGATTGTTCGTATTTTTGTGCGCACGCTCATCATTATGCCGTTTTAATTTATTCTTCCTCTTGTCGAAACGCTGTATATCTCCTTGCCCTGCCGAGTTGCGGAAACCAAGATTTTCCTCCTCTACCGCCATAACAGGTTTGCCGATGGTTCTGCCGCGCTTCTCCGCCTCCTCGTACATCGCCATCTCGTAGTTGAGACAACACTTGAGCTTAGCACACTGACCTGCTAATTTATTGGGGTTAGGAGAAAGGTGCTGTATGCGCGGCGCCTTGGTGCCGACGGACTGAAAATTAGTCATCCAGGTCGAGCAACATAACTCCCTGCCGCAAGGACCTGTACCACCAATGCGACCAGCCTCTTGACGAGCACCAATCTGCTTCATCTCAATACGAATACGGAAGGCCTCCGCATATAACTTGATGAGCTGACGGAAATCAACACGACCGTCAGCAATGTAGTAGAAAATAGCCTTGGTGCCGTCACCCTGATACTCTACATCGCCTATCTTCATCTCCAAACCGAGAGACTTAGCGAGTTGACGAGCTTTAATCATGGTAGCCTGCTCACGCGCATGAGCCTCAGCAGCACGAGCAAAATCGGCTTCCTCAGCTATCCGGAGTACATTCTTTACCTCAAATCGCTCCATGTCAAAGCGGTTCTTCTTGATTTGACGAAGTACCAACTCACCCGTCAGAGTCACTTCACCCAAGTCGTAGCCCGGATTGGCTTCGACAATAACAGGAGTGCCCTTCTTGAGTGGCAAGTGGCTACTATTGTGGTAAAAAACCTTACGGGTGTTCTTAAACTGGACCTCTACGAGGTCGGTATGCTCCGTGTTCCCGGGAACATCCGCTAACCAGTCCGTCACCGGCAACATGTGTGCCGAATTGCGACGGTAAGAGTCCAAACAAAACTCACAGGGACTATTCCCAACTATAAACTTATTCGTCATCCTAATTATATAAATGCAACTTTTAACTTTCAAAAAGGTCACCTGGTCTTCTGGCAACCCGGAAAAATACCCTAACGCGGGCTACTGCTCAATTTGGCTATACCGTGCTATACCGTGCTATACCGGCATTTCAACTTTAGCCCTTGGGTCGTTTGATAAGTACTATCATTTGCAGACAAAGGTCAAAGAAAATGATTTTCGCATTGCCGTTCTGACTTATCTGCTGTTCGGCTTTATCCAGTTGCGCCATTATCTCCTCCACATTGGCATGATGGATGAAGGGCGCGAAGTTCTTAGTAAAAGCGGCTTCATCCGCCGTCTGATGATTAAGAGCCGGCTCACCTAAGTTAGCAATATAGTTCTCACGCAATTGACGCTGCGCGTACCGGAGAAACTCCTTCTGCTTTTCACGACCTACCGCGGAACTGTCCGACATGTCTAAAGACCAATGATAAAGGTCAAATAACGCGTCATAATCCCGACGATGAGCCACCTTCCAGGCGTTCCGAAAAAGCGCCTTAAAATCCTCCATAAAGGGACTATCCGCCACCTCAAAATGCTCTTGACGAAAGGCAACCTCCTGGGTGCGACTGATGATAGTGGGCAAAAGCAAATCCGGATGCTCACTCGTCAAGAGAAAAATCGTCCGAGCAGGCGGCTCCTCCAAAATCTTAAGCAACTTGTTACTCGCTAATTGTGCCAACTTATCCACCTGCCAAATGATCATCACCTTATAACCGTCACCAAAAGGCTTGACACTCAGTTTACGGATAATCTCGTTACTCTCCTTGTCATAGATCATGGGCTGCTTATTGCCCGCCGATAACGCTTCCGTCCAATCACTGAGCTCAAAATCAGGCTTCTGCTGCGCTATCTCCCGAAAGGACTTGAAGTAATCATCACACACACCCTTAGGGTCCACAAGCGGAAAGGCATAGTGCAGGTCAGGATGCTCCATGCGACCAAACTGCCTGCAGGTCGGACATTCACCGCAACTGTCCTCCGCCGTACGATGAGCACAATTGAGGTACTGCGCATAAGCAAGCGCCATCGGCAACTTATATGTCCCCGCAGGACCCGTCCATAACTGCGCATGAGCCACCGTACCGGTCTGAACCGACAACCGCAACTGAGCCTTCACACGCTCCTGACCGGGGATATCCTTAAACTGCATAGATGATTTTCAATACATAAAGCCCGCAAAAGTACTAAAAAAAAACGACCTGTGCAAATTTAATTTCATTTTTGCAATTAATTTAGCCTTTTTTAACCCACAATGACCAATTGGGGTTGAACACCTACTCAACCGAGAGATAGGGTCTAAGACGCTCCCTCTCCTCCTCCGACGAGAGATTGAGAACCGCAAAAACCTCTTCCATCGACCGGAACGCTCCATGCCTGCGGCGATAGGTGTAGAGTGCCTCTGCTTGGCTGTACGAGAGATATGGATGGCGAGCCAAGACAGACAGAGACACCGTGTTGACGGACAACGACCGGATAGAGTCCGCCGTGACAACAAACGACCCCGTTAGCGTGTCTAAACCACATAAACGCTTGTCCTGCTGAGCCAACTCATGCAGCTGCGCGACCGATGAGTAACCACCTAATTCCTGACGATAACGCACAATATGACAAGCTACATAAGGACCTATACCACGAATGAGTTGCAGGGCTGCTGTGTCCGCAGTATTGAGGTCTAAAATAGTATCTTTCTTAAGGCGGACAGAATAGAGTGACACCGAGTCACGAACAAGCGTATCGCGCCGCCAAGGAGGCACACTGTCCTCTATAACAATATACGGCTCAAGCACCGCATAAGCACTATCGGTCATGAAAAAGAGGTCCCTAAGTTGCTCCTTGCGGTACCAGTGCTTGCCTTTCGCACGATAACGCAAAAAAGAATGCGCTTGACGAAGCGTCATACCAAGCTCTAACAACTCTACACTATCCACACTATTGGGGTCAAATGGATGTAAGCGTAACGAAGGGAGAGACACCTTCTGCCGATCATGAACCATCAGTGCCGTCAGACTATCCTTCTCGGCTTGATAAGAAGCAAGCGAAGGCACATCAAGGTACTTCTTCTTGAACTGTAAGCCAATAGTAAGTAGCGTGACTATAACAGCAAGCGTCAACGCACCCACAATCTGACTGCGGGCAAGCTCCGGACGACTATGTTTACCGCGCTTACGCATGACGCATCTCATATAAAAAATGTCCGTCTAATACCGACATTTTAGCATTAGATAGGTCTACAACAGGGGCACGCACTCCCGGACAACCAAGCGCCTGAGACGAAACCTCTACTTGCACCTCATCATAGATACCCGACGAGAGAATATGGCGGAGCAATTGCCCACCACCTTCCACTAAAACAGAGTGGATAGTACGCGCAGCAAGGTCCGAGAGAATAAACGACCAATCCGTATTGGCGGAATACACAATGGTCTGCGCCGCATGATCAAAGATATGCGCATCGCTCGGCACACGACTACGCCTATCCACTACAACACGAACAGGATTACGCCCGGGCCACTTAGTCGTCGTCAGTTTAGGGTCATCTAACAAAACCGTATTAGACCCTACCATAATAGCCATATTCCGCGCCCGTAAGGAATGGACCAACTGTTTGGTGTAATCGGTCGATATGCGGAGAGGACCATCACCCTTCTCTTTACGCTCAAAATCCAAGTATCCATCGGCAGTTTGTGCCCATTTAAGGGTAACATACGGACGGTGGTTTTCCTGCAAACAAAGGAAACGTTTGTTCACTTCACGACACTCCTTTTCAAGCACCCCTACCTCCACTTCTATACCCGCCTCACGGAGCATCGCAATACCCCTACCGCCAACCAAAGGATTAGGATCTTCCATGCCGACTACAACCTTACGCACACCCTTGCGAATAATCAGTTCGGAGCAAGGGGGAGTCTTGCCGTAATGAGAACAAGGCTCAAGGGAGACATAGAGGGTCGCTCCACGCAGTTGCTCGTCTGTCACACCGCGTTCCTCCGCGTCCCGAAAACAATGAACCTCAGCGTGCGGACCACCATAACGACCGTGCCAACCCTCTGACAACACACGACCGTCAGAACCCACCAAAACCGCTCCAACCATCGGGTTAGGAGCCACATAGTAAGCACCATTTAATGCCAAAGAAAGGCAGCGAGACATGAATTTTTCAGAATTATGCATACTTTTTTTGGATATATCAATTATTTTTAGTACTTTTGCACGCATGCCGCAGATCGTCCGATACATATCATCCGAACTCCTGCCTTACTACGAGGCAGCAGAGGCTCGTGCTCTGGCGTGGTGGGTCGCCGAAGAGATCACACATAAGACACAAACGGAACTCATTCTGCTTTCCGACTGCAAAATTACAGAAAAAAATCCATATTTGCAAGAAATACTTGCACGTTTACGCAAAAAAGAGCCAATTCAGTACATTTTCGGCACAACACAATGGCGCGGACTGAACTTAAAGGTCAATCCTGCAACACTCATTCCGCGTCCCGAAACCGCCGAACTGGTAGACCTGATACTCCGCGAGAACCACAGCCAAGCCTCTGTACTCGACATCGGCACAGGAACAGGCTGCATCGCCATCGCGCTGAAGATGGCTCGACCAAGTTGGACCATCACCGCCATTGACAAGTCACATGACGCTCTACAAGTAGCCATCCATAATGGCGAAAAACACCGTGTTACCATCCGATGGCAGGAACAGGACATCTTCCAAAAAGTTCCGTCTAATACGGAAGAACAGTACGACATCGTCGTCAGCAACCCACCATATGTGCACCCCTCAGACGAAACCGACGAGTCAGCAAGCCACTGGGAACCCCAAAACGCCATCTTCGTGCCCGAAAAAGACCCTTTATGCTTCTACCGACAAATCGGTTCACTCCGATTAGGCAGAACACTATACTTCGAAATAAACGAGAATTTAGCCCACGAAACAGCGGCAATGTTGGAAGAAACAAACTACACCGATATTCGCATAATAAAAGATAGTTATGGAAAAGACCGATTTATTACCTGCCGATTATGTCCGTAAAATAGAGGCATACTGCGCCCGCGGGGAACACTGCCCCTCACAACTACGACGCAAGGTCCTAACCGATGGCGGCACGGCAGAAAAGGCAGAGCAACTCATTAACCACCTCATCGAGGAAGACTATATCAACACGGCACGATTCTGCCGCGCATATGTCCATGACAAAGTCCACTACCAAGCCTGGGGGCGTAACAAAATACGAGCCATGTTAATCGGACTTGAACTGCCCCATAACGACATTGACGATGCGCTGCTAACCATTGACGAACAAATCTATACCGACAACCTCCTTAGACTCGCTCAATCTAACCACAATAAAACCCGCGAACAGCAACTGCGATTTCTCCTGCAACGGGGATTTACATATGACGAAATTCTGCACAAATGGAAACAAAGACCCTCAAAATAGCGCATTTTCTATACAAAACGTCTTTTTTTAGGGGAAAAATTTGCACAACTCAAAAAAATCATGTACCTTTGCATGATTTTTTGCAACTAAATATCTAACGCGTATGAAGAAGATTTTACTACTATGTGTGATGGTTTTGTCAAGCGCAATAAGCACTTGGGCAGCATACGATTACCTCACATTTGCAACCGGTAGCAGCACAACTACCTTGAGTGTGGAAGGTCTGACCATGAGCGTCAGTTCCTCCACGTTATCAGTCACCAACACCGCAGGAGCTAACCACAACTTTACCCTGACGGAACTCTCATCCATCTATTTCAGCGACAGCGAGGGTGAACCGACAGGCACCGGCTTGGACCAAGTGCTGAACGAGACCTATGTGACTAAGTTCATTCAGAACAACCATGTCCTCATTAACACCGAGCAGGGAGTGTACGACATGTTAGGACACCAAATGGCCGCCAAAGCATCCGGTTTCAGCCCCGTACAACGTACACGGCAAGCAGTCAACACCTCCTCTGTGCCCGTTCTTAATATCGTTACTGGCGAAGTGACTTGGGCATTCCCTGCCAATATAGTAGGCACAATGAACGTCACCTCCGGAACAAGCATCACCGTAGTCAATAAAGGATTTGCTTTCTCCGACATAGATGGCGGCTTAGCCATTGATTATAACGATGTGACAGACAACACCGTTACAACAACCTACGCTTCCTCTACAGCGGCCGTGGTGGTCGCAGGTAATGTGGCGCAATACATCGATGTGGAAGCCAACGGTGCCACTATCAGCATCACCCAATCAACAGATGTCAGCGCGTCCACTTGCGGCGAAATAACCTACTCACTGACAGGCTCATCCTCCGCAGGGTCATACTACATGAGCGGTAGCTATAAAGCCACTGTCGAACTGACCGACCTCACCCTGACCTCCACAACAGGTGCCGCCGTACAAATTGCGGACGGCAAGCGTATTGACTTGGTTATCAACGGAACCAACACGTTAGTAGACTGTGCTTCTGGCAGCCAAAAGGCTTGTCTCATCATCAAAGGACACCCCGAAGTGAAAGGATCAGGTACCCTCACCGTCACCGGCAATACCAAACACGGTATAAAAACCGGGGAGTATCTGCAACTCAAAAAGACCTTCACAGGCTCTATCATTGTCCGAAACGCAGTCGGTGACGGACTGCATATCGGACAATACCTCGACATGAAGAATGGTGATGTAACCGTCACTGCTTGCGGCGATGATGGTATACAGGTGGAAGCCAATCTGGAGGAAGAAGAGTACGACGGACAGATGTTCATCAGCGGCGGTACCATCACTGCAACTATCAGTGCGGCAGGCAGTAAGGGACTGAAAGCCGATAGCATGATAACCATCAGCGACACACTCGGCTATAACACCACCATCAATATCACTACCACCGGTGGCGGAGTCTGGGACGCTGACGATCTCTCCGTTTCGGCATGCGCTGCCATCAAGGCAAGTAGTATCCTTGATATTCGTAGCGGGACATTCACCCTAAAATCAACCGGCGGCGGAGGAAAAGGCATTAAGTGCGACAGCACCCTTTACATCCGTGGCGGTACTATCAATGTCACCACATCCGGTAATGCTGCCTATTGCTCCAATACCTCTTCCGGCACCATGAACAATAACTACACCTCCTCCTTGGAGCGTATATCTTCCGCACGACGCTCGTCTCCAAAAGGTATCAAGTGCGACTATGAGGTCTATATCTCCGGTGGTGCTATCACTGTGAATGTCACCGGTAACGGCGGCGAGGGTTTAGAGAGTAAAGCCCCTATGTACATCAGCGGTGGAACCCATGTCATCAACGCCTACGATGATGCTATCAACGCTTCCACACATAGCGATTATACCAATCGCATTGGTCACCTCTATATCAGTGGCAGTACTATCACTGCTGTCAGTTCCGGCAATGACGGTATTGACTCGAACGGTAATATGTACATCAGCGGCGGTATCGTCATGGGCTTTGGTACTTCTTTACCGGAATGTGGTATTGATGTGAACGAAGAAGACCATTACCAACTCTACATCACCGGTGGTACTATTCTCGGTGTAGGCGGCAGCAACTCCGTCCCGAGCAGTTCAGCCTCCACACAATGCTATGTCAGTTATTCAGCAAGCGTGAGTGCAAATAGTACCCTTACGCTTAAGAGCGGTTCAACGATATTAGCAACCTTCACCGTTCCAAGCAATTACAGCAGCTCCTCACAAGGAGGTTTCAACTTCGTCCCCCGTCGCGAACCCGGTGGCGGTAGCCCTGGTGGCGGCGGTTCCGGTGGCGGTGGTTCCGGTGGAGGAGGTTCCGGTGGCGGCGGCAGTTCATCATCTGTATTAGTGTCATGTAGCGGACTGGTAACCGGCACCACATATACACTGACCTATGGTTCCTCCCAATCAACCGCAAAGGCCCAACAATATAGCAGCAGTTTCGGCAGGTAATATCCTATCAACGACATTGATATGAAGAAATCAATCATTCTCACACTGCTCCTTGCCATCATGGCAGGAGCAGTTAGTGCACAAACGGTGAGTCCAGAAACCCTTGCTAAACGCGCCAAGCGTAAGAACCTGACCGTCAAGGAGTGGAACACCCAAACCGACGCGAAAGGCAATGTCAAAATGCGCTGGTTGGACCATGTCACGGTCTACGACTCCGAGGGACGCAAAATAGAAGACATCGAATATACTACCTACGGACAAAAGAACCGGCAGGTCTATAAGTACGATGCCAACGGATTGCTCTTAGAGGAAGTGGAATACAACGACCAAAACAAACCCGTCCTTATCCATAAATTTAAGTTCAACGAGAACGGGACAAAAGGTGTCCAATACAACTATCTGCCCAACGGACACCTGTATTCAACGAAAGTTTTTGAGTACAACTTTAGTGAGCAATAACACTTCTGATGTCGGAACTTGAACAGATTTTACAAGAGTTTGAACCCATCACACTTGCCGAAATGGAGTCCGTTAAACTCATGAACCGCATAGACACCAAGTTTGTGGTTCCTTTGGAGGTCCTCACATCTGTTCTCAAGCAGGCTAAGAGTCTCTACTATGCCCAGGAGATAGGAGGCAAACGCATTGCCACCTACGACACCATGTATTACGATACGGACGAACTTGATATGTACATCAGACACCACGACCGCCAACTGGTACGCCAGAAAATCCGCATCCGACAATATGTTGACAGCCATCTCAATTTCCTCGAGATTAAGCGCAAAAATAACAAGGGCAGAACCAAGAAAAAACGCATCACTTTAGATGCACCTACTATGGCTAATCCTTCCGATGAAATCAAGGATTTTATAGCATCGAAGAGCCGCTACACTTGTGACGAATTAAGCCCCAAATTGCGTACCTCCTTTCACCGTATCACCCTGGTCAATAAAGCCAAAACGGAACGGCTCACCATTGACCTTGACCTCCTTTTTGACAACCAAGTGTCAGGCCTCAGCAAATGCTATGACAACATGGTCATTGTCGAATTGAAACGCGATGGCAATGTCCCCTCTCCCATGTTGGACATTATGCTCGGTGAGCGTGTTAAACCCTTTAAGGTGAGTAAGTATTGCGTAGGAACAGCCCTCACACGACCCGATATTAAACGCAATCGCTTTAAGAAAAAAGTCCGTCTAATAGAGAAAAAAATAGGTATTACCAATCCATAAAACGAACAATTATGTTATTTCAAGTAGATTTGTCCAACCCAACTTTGGAATTTGCACAAACCTTTGATCCGACGATTGCCGCACAGTATGGTCGTACGGATAGCATCAGTTACCTCATGCACACGCTATCGCAGTGGCTCGGCCTCAGTGACGGCATAATCACCCTCCCGCTGATGTTTCTCTTTAACTTCCTGATGTCGTGGATATTAGTCTATTTCATCTACTACAAGATTAACGGCAGAAAAGAGTACTATGTGACCTTCATGCTCTTCAATAACAGTATGTTCTTCCTGCTCTGGCTCATGCAGATCTTGGACATCCAGACGGGTTTCGTGCTCGGTCTGTTCGCCATTTTCGGAATGATTCGGTACAGGACAGAAACCGTACCTATCCGCGAAATGACCTACCTCTTTATCATTATCGCGCAGTCGGTTATCAACTCCCTCTCGTTACATGCCGAGGATCTCGTTTGGTACCAATTGCTTTTCGCCAATATCATTCTCATCCTTCTTCCGCTGTTCTTTGAACTGTGGTCAAGGAGAAACCGCAGTACCAGTAAGATCATCCTCTACGAGAAGATTGAGAACATCGTACCCGAGCGTCGTGCCGAGTTATTGGCTGATATTGAGCAGCGTACGGGCATCAAGGCGACCTATATTGAGATTGGACATATTGATTTTCTGCGCGATATAGCATACATCAAAGTGCACTATCTCTTGCAAGGAGGCGAAACCAACACTATCGGGCATATGACTAAATTCAAACAAGGATGAAGCGCTTTTTAGCCATACTGATAATCATCTTGCCGCTCAGCGGTTTGAGGGCAGCCGGTAATTTCGACTCTACCATGGTTGTCAACAAGGTCGAACTGCGCGCCAGTGCCTCGTTCACCAAGCATTTCGACCACCATGTTCACCTCGGTATCAGCGAGGAAATCCGCTCAGAGGTCTATAATAGTTACCGCCAACCGGCATACTTCAACAGGTCATACACGACCCTTTCGCTCAGTTATAAACCCATTCAGTACTTGAGCATCAGTACAGGCTACACCCTTAGGATTCAGAATACCAAAAATCTCTCCAACGCAACAAAATATACCGCCCACTGGTCTGACCCTAAGGAGTTTATCCGTCACCGAGGAATAGTCGCCGTTACGGGTATCTACAAGACGCGCTTTTGGAATTTCAGTCTCCGAGAAAGGCTCGATATTGACGGTCGCATGGACTCGGTTAATGTCTTGGAAAAGAACCAAGTAGACCTTCGCCTAAGGCACCGCCTTTACGCTGCCTACACCATCCCCGGCCAACCCGTCAAGGTCTTTGGTGCCGTCGAACTTATCAACACCCTCAACCAACCGCTCGCCTATGTTAACCAAAAATTAGGCACTAACTACGGTCAGTATCTCAGTGACGCACGCGTCAGGGTCGGGGTGAAATGGAAGGTCGATAGCAAGAACGCCCTTAATTTCAGCTACCGATTCGGCTACGGCATGGATTATGACGTCAACGTTACACGCAATAAGGGCTATGTCGAACTATATCGCGTTACATCCTACGAGCATGTGATTGGCATTAACTACGAGTTTGACTGGTAAAAATCAGGCATAAATGCGACAAAAAGGTGCGAATTTGAACAAAATTCGCACTTTTATTTGCATATCTCATAACTTTTTTGTAATTTTGTGGCGTTTTTGTGCGCGTACACGCACGCGCGCACTCGCGATAATATAAAAGTATTATTATAATGGAAGAACAAGAAAAGTATGATGGTTCGAGTATTCAAGTGCTCGAAGGTTTGGAAGCAGTGAGAAAACGCCCCGCTATGTACATCGGCGATATTTCTCAAAAAGGTTTGCACCACCTGGTGTATGAGGTTGTGGACAACTCGATTGATGAGGCCCTTGCAGGCTTTTGTACGGAGATTGCGGTGCACATTAACAAGGACAATTCTATCACCGTTCAAGATAATGGACGTGGTATCCCTGTGGATATGCACCCTAAGGAGCATAAGTCCGCACTGGAGGTTGTTATGACCGTCCTGCACGCCGGTGGTAAGTTCAATAAAGAGTCCTATAAGGTTTCCGGTGGTCTGCACGGTGTCGGAGTAAGTTGCGTTAACGCACTCTCCAGCCACATGCATGTCGAGGTCTATAGGGACGGTTTCATACATTGCCAAGATTATGAGAAGGGTAAGCCGCTCGCTCCCGTTCATCATATCACAGAGGAAGAAGCTATCGGTAACTGGGAACAACGCAAGACCGGTACGTTCGTGCAATTCTGGCCCGATGACACAATCTTTACTATAACTGAGTATCAATGGGATATCCTCGCTAACCGTATGCGCGAGCTCTCTTTCCTCAATGCCGGTATTAAGATTATTCTGAAGGACAAACGCGTTGTGGACGAGAACGGCAATGAGAAGAAAGAAGAGTTCTTCTCCGAAAAGGGTCTCTCCGAGTTTGTACGTTACATTGACCAGAACCGTACGCCCCTCATCTCCGAGGTTATTCACCTCAATACCGACAAGTTCGGCACACCCGTAGAAGTCGCGATGATCTACAACACCGACTTCCAAGAGAATGTCCACTCCTATGTCAACAACATCAACACCATTGAAGGTGGTACCCATGTAGCAGGTTTCCGCGCGGCACTCACCCGTGTCATGAAGAAATATGCCGAGGACAGCAAACTCCTTGAGAAAGCTAAACTCAAGGACAAGGATGGTAACTCCACCATCGACCCCAACGATTTCCGCGAAGGTCTGACCGCTGTCATCAGTGTCAAAGTTGCCGAGCCACAGTTCGAAGGACAAACGAAGACCAAACTCGGTAACTCCGAGGTCTCCGGTATGGTTTCAAGTGCTGTCAGCGAAGCCCTCACCAACTACCTCGAGGAACATCCCGATGACGCCAAACGCATTGTCGAGAAGGTCATCTTGGCGGCCCAAGCTCGTATTGCGGCGCGTAATGCCCGCCAGTCCGTTCTCCGCAAGAGCCCCCTCAGCGGTGGCGGCCTTCCCGGTAAACTCGCGGACTGCGCCTCTAAGGACCCTGCCGAATGTGAACTCTTCCTCGTCGAGGGAGACTCCGCAGGCGGTACCGCCAAAACAGGTCGTGACCGCATGCACCAGGCTATTCTGCCCCTCCGCGGTAAGATCCTGAATGTCGAGAAAGCCATGGAGCATAAGGTTTTTGAGTCCGAAGAGGTGCGCAACATCTTCACTGCTCTCGGTATAACATTTGGTACAGAAGACGATCCAAAAGCCCTGAACCTCACTAAGATACGCTACCACAAAGTCATCATTATGGCAGATGCCGATGTCGATGGTGCACACATTGCCACCCTGATCATGACCCTTTTCTTCCGTCATATGAAGGAAGTGATTGAAGCCGGACACCTCTATATCGCCATGGCCCCTCTCTACAAATGTACTCTCAAGCGTACCGGCTATAGCGAGTATTGCTGGAATGACCAACAGCGTCATGCCTTCATCGCTACCCAAGCCAATGGTGACGAGTCCCTCATCAAGACCCAGCGGTACAAAGGTTTGGGTGAGATGTCCGACGAGCAACTCTGGGAGACTACCATGGACCCGGAGAGACGACTCTTGAAGCAAGTCACCATTGAGAACGCTGCCGAGGCGGATCATACCATCTCCATGTTGATGGGAGATGATGTGGCGCCGAGACGCGAGTTCATTGAGCAGAACGCCACCTACGCTAATATTGATGCCTAATGAAGATAGCCGTCTATTGTTCCGCCAAAAACACTATCCCCGAGGAGTATAAACAACTCGGTGCCCAACTCGGACAATGGATAGCCGAACACCGTCACACCCTCATCTATGGGGGAGCGACCGGCGGACTAATGACGGAGACCAGTAACGCAGTCAAAGCCCATGGCGGTAAGGTCATCGGCGTTATTCCCGAGGGTATTATCCGCGCAGGAAGAAAAGCCAAGAACTGCGACAGACTTTACGTCGTCAAATCCATGGCCATGCGCAAACAACTCATGCGCCGCAAAACCGATGTGATCGTCTGCCTTCCGGGTAGTTACGGCACGCTGGACGAGATGTTTGATGTCATCGCTTCAGGGACGGTCGGGGAACATAATAAACCTATCTATATCCTTAATTATAAGGGATTTTACGAGGGGCTCAAAATGCAGGCGCAGCACATGCACAGCCTGCACTTCCTACCCGAAGAGGAAGCCTACAAACCTCATTTCGTGGACTCAATGGATCAACTCATTAACGAATTAACTAAACTCTAAAAGATATGGATCTATTCTTTTTACGCGCCTTCTTCAGAGGCAAACTCATGACAACACCTAAGTTCGAAAACGCTATGGCTCAAGTCCAATTAGATGCCAAACGCTATCGCCAAGTGGAAAAATCCGATAAACTCAAAGAGTATCAAGAACTGGACAAGGTAGTCAATGCACCTGCTTTCCAAGATAAGAAGAAAGAGCTGACTACCAAGAAATACGCTGACTCCGAGGAGTTTAAGCAACTCGCCAAACTCAAGAAACTCGCGAGCGATAAGTATGTCAGGAAATACCTCAAAACAGGACAAGGCGAATCCCGCTCCGCTGTCCAAAAGTACATCGACATCAAAGCCCAAACGGAGACACCTGAGTTCAAGAAACGTAACAACTTCTGGGCAGATGCCAAACGCTGGGAAGGTACTGAGGAAGGTAAAAAAGAAGCCCGCTATCTTGAACTCAAAAAGGACGAGGATATCCTCTTCTTCCAACAAGCCAACCTTAAGAACATCGAACTCGTTGAGCACTTCAAACCCGTCTACCAAGACGACTTCAATTGGACGAGGCTCACCGACTCCGACTGGACTCCCGGTTTCGTTTATCCCAGCAAGGATTTCGTAAAGGAACATAGTTTTACGGATGAGCAGCAGGCCTACAACAACGGCAAAAATGTAGAGACACAAGATAGTATCCTCAAAATCCAAACCATCAAGGAGCAAATCGAAGCACCCGCTTGGGATCCTAAAAAGGGTATCGTCAAAAAAGAGTTCTCTTTTTCCTCAGACATCCTCAGTAATGACAAGGTGGCTATTGAAGAGGGGGACGTCGTACAAGTTAAGGTGCGCTGCCGCGGCTTCGTTAATCATGGGATTTATCTCCGCAGCGCCAAGCATGTGCCGTACATTTCGCTCTTTAACTATGACGGCCGCAAATTGTATGTCAGCGTCAAGGATAGTCTCAAGCAGGACTCCACGCGTAAATACTTAGATGGGCTACAACCAATCCCCTATACCGTTTTCACCGTATCTTGGCAGAAAGACCAAATCACTTGGTATATCAACAATCTGGAGGTCTTCCATACCAAAAATGTAATTCCCAAGGGCGAGAAATTGTATGTGCATATGTTCTCATTCATTTTTGAGCATGATAAAGTAGCCACAAACGGCGAGCTGCAAGTCGATTGGCTCCGCATCCTCAAACCCGCAGCCACTACTAACGTTACCGCAGCCGCTGCCAAATCCACCACTAAATAACCCCGTCACTACGGGCTATAACATAATAACATGTTCCTAATTGCAGGCCCATGCGCCATCGAAAATAGAGACTTGGTACTCTTGACCGCCGAAAAGCTCAAGCGTATTTGTGAGGACGAGCACATCGCCCTCATCTTCAAGTCCTCTTTTGACAAAGCCAACCGCACCTCTAACTCCCCAAGAGGAGTCGGTATGGATGAGGGCATGCGCATACTACAAGAGGTGAAAGAGCAGTTTGACTTACCGATTCTCACCGATGTTCATGAATCCTACCAATGTGAGCCCGCTGCACAAGTGTCTGATGTTCTGCAGATTCCTGCTTTTCTTTCCCGCCAAACCGACCTCCTCCAAGCCGCAGCCCGCACAGGACGTATTGTCAATATCAAGAAAGGTCAGTTCATGGCCCCTTGGGACCTCCGCGGTGCAATAGATAAAGTTCTCTCCGCCTCCCCTCTAACCTCCTATACATTGCCTAATAGTAACGCGACCACTACGCGACCACTGCCTTATGATTCCATCCGAGGTTTCCTCAAGGGGGACGCAGCCCCAAAAATTTGGCTCACCGAGCGGGGAACGACTTTTGGGTACGGAAGACTCGTGGTGGACATGACCTCCCTCGTGGAGATGAGGCAGTTCGGTTACCCTGTCATCTTTGACGCAACCCACTCCGTTCAGCAACCTTCCACACCGGTAGGTATAACCGGAGGCAATAGGGCAATGGTGCCTCACCTCATGCGTGCCGCACTCGCTGTCGGTGTTGACGGAATCTTCCTCGAGGTTCATCCCGACCCGGACAATGCCATTAGCGATGCGGCTAATCAACTCAAACTAAGTGATTTACAATTAATCATAAAGGAAGCCAAACAATATGACCTATTCGCAAAGAGCTAAAGAAGTATTTGCAGAAGAGATAGCTGAACTGACCCAACTTAGTGCCTCTATCAGCCCTACCTTTGACACCATCATAGATCTTATTTACAATAGTAAAGGTCGTGTTGTGGTGACCGGTATCGGTAAAACCGGGATCATAGGTCATAAGATAGCCTCCTCTCTCGCCTCCTCCGGCACACCCTCCTATTTCGTGAACGCTGCCGAAGCCGTTCACGGGGATTTGGGTATCATCAGCAAAGAAGATATTGTTCTTCTGATATCCAATAGCGGTGCGACGAGCGAGATACTCAACCTCATTGCTCCTCTTCGTGCTATTGGTTGCACCCTCATTGCTATGACGGGTGACGAGACGTCCAAACTCGCCAAGCAGTGTGATTATGTGCTCTCTACGCACGTTGACAAAGAGGTTTGCCCCCTCGGACTTGCCCCCACAACATCCACAACCGCTTCCCTCATGATGGGGGATGCCATCATGGTCTGCCTCATGGAAAAAAGGCAGTTTAAGGCGGAGAACTTCGCCGTCTACCATCCGGGAGGGGCTCTCGGCAAGAAGCTCCTCAGTCGCGTTAAGAACTTCATGACCACCAATATCCCTAAGGTGCAGGTAAACACACCTCTCCGCGACCTTGTACGGGAGATGAGCGATAAGCATCTGGGCATGACACTCGTTTATGAGAACGATCAACCTGTAGGGATCATCACGGATGGTGACCTGAGACGCTCCCTACAGAAGTACGACGACCTCCATATCGTAGCCCACGATATTATGACCCCGTCCTTCAAAGACGTTGCCCACGAGGCTCTACTCTCAGACGCCTTAGCCATTATGGATCAATATAATATAACGACTCTCGCAGTACGAGATGACAACCTCAATATCATCGGCATTATTTCTATCCACCATATTATTGACTTTAATTAGAAAGGGTTACGTATGCAGGACACTATTCGTATTTATTGCAAGAACAATCACGAGTATTATGACATCAAACGCGGTACCACACTTCTTGATGTTTACAAACAGATTAAGCCTGACCTTAAGTACCCCGTAGTCGCTGCTTTCGTTAATTACAAGATACAAGACCTCACTTTCCTCATCTATAAACCCAAAGATATCGAGTTTATTGACGCCTCCTGCCCTGTCGGTATGCGCTGTTATGTCAGAACCTTACTCATGGTACTTTCTTGTGCCGTGGATGAGTTATATCCTGGCGCGGAACTGAGAGTGCAACACCCTATCAGCAAGGGCTATTACTGCCGTCTTATCTGGCATAAGGATATTGATCCTCAGCCTATTACCGAAGAAATGGTGGAGGAGATTAAAGCACGAATGAGGCAGATTATTGCCGAGGACAGACCCATTGTCGCTGAGGAACAGCAGACAAAAGAGGTTATTCGTCTCTTCCGTGAGCGACTGGATAATGAAAAGACTCTCTTCGAGACACTCGGTAATCCCTACTGCCGCTACTTCCGAATGGGCAACTTCATCGACTATTACACCGATGCACTAATGCCCTCCAGCGGATACCTCAACCTCTTTGACCTCATGACATACAAGGCGGGCATGTTCCTGCGTATTCCTAATAGGCAAAGCCCTGATAGACTGGAGGAGATTGTGGAGCAAGACAAGATGTTCGACATCTTCAGTGAGTTCCGTGGGTGGAACAAACTCCTGCAAATCAATAATGTCGGTGAGTATAATGTTGCCTGCAAGAATAGTCGCACCTTTGAACTCATCAAGCTTTCTGAGGCGCTGCACGAAAAGAAGATTGCCGAGATAGCAGATGAGATAGCCACTTCCCCCAATCATCCGCGGTTCGTGATGATCTCCGGCCCATCGTCCAGCGGTAAGACCACTTTCTCCAAGCGTCTCGCTATCCAACTCATGGTCAATGGTTTACGCCCTGTTGCCATCTCCATTGACGACTACTTCGTCAACCGCGAAGATACACCTAAGGACGAGAACGGCCAGTGGGACTTCGAGGACATACATGCTATTGACTTGCCCTTCTTCCAAGAGCAACTCACCGCACTCCTTAATGGGCAAGAAATCAAGTTACCGACATTTGATTTCAGCAGTGGCACCCGTAAGTTCAAGGGTAATAAGCTCCAACTGCACAACGATAATATCGTGATTCTCGAAGGGTTACATGCCCTTAACCCCGAACTGACACCCAATATCCCCGATGAAACTAAGTACAAGATTTTCGTTAGTTGCTTGACGACCGTCAATCTGGACAACCATAACTGGATACCGACCGAGGATATACGACTCATTCGTCGTATCGTGCGGGACTTTAATTACCGCGGGTATAGTGCTCGTGATACCATAAAACGCTGTCCGTCAGTCAGAAGGGGAGAAGACAAGTGGATTTATCCCTACCAAGAAAACGCTGATGCTATGTTCAACTCCTCCCTGATTTTCGAGTTGGCGGTACTCAAATCGCACGCTGAACCAATCTTAGAGGAAGTGCCTAAGTATTGTGAAGAGTTCACAGAGGCGCACAGGCTTCAGAAATTCCTCTCGTACTTCACCAATATCTCCGAGAACGAGATTCCGCCTACCTCCTTCCTCCGCGAGTTCGTCGGTGGCTCCTCTTTCCATTATTAAGATAAGGTGGACATTATTATATAGAGATCAAGGTTACCACTCTTAAGAACAATAGACTACAATGCGTAAAACAACTCTCATAGTATTAGCCCTCTTGGCAGCAGCGCTGCTGTATGCGCAGTCCCCATTGGACGATCTGCAATATGTCGCAGTTTATCAGGATAGTACTATCACCCGTCTCCTGGAGGACAAGATCTCCGGTGCCCAGAGACAGGAACGGCTCATTGACGGTTTTAGGGTACAAGTATTCTCCTCCAACGAGCAGCAGAAAGGGAAAGCGGAAGCCCTTGCTATGGAGAAACGATTAGCTCCCGTACTCGACCTGCCTGTTTATGTGATGTACCTCAGTCCGTCATGGAAAGTGCGTATTGGGGACTTCACCTCGTTTGAGGACGCCCAGAACTACAAGAACGAATTAGTAACTCTCTACCCTGACCTACAAGCCTCGTGCTATGTCATCGGCGACCAAATACGTGTGATACAATGAACCATTTACAAGACTTTACTCCCAAGACGGCCATCTCTGAACAGATAGCTGCTAATATCCACGACATTCTTACATCTGTTGGGGAAGACCCCACTCGCGCGGGGTTACTACGCACCCCTCTTCGTGTTGGCGAGGCACTTCAATTCTGCACAAAGGGCTATAACGAAGACCCTGAAGCCATTCTTCGCTCTGCGCTCTTCAAGGAAGCATATAAACAGATGGTCGTTGTGAAAGACATAGATTTCTACTCCCTTTGTGAGCATCATCTGCTTCCATTCTTCGGGAAGGCACATATCGCCTATATCCCGAACGGGTATATCACAGGACTCAGTAAGATAGCTCGTATAGTGGATGTATTTGCTCGCAGACTGCAACTGCAGGAACGTATGACCACTCAAATTAAGGACTGTATTCAACAGACACTCAACCCGTTAGGTGTCATGGTTGTGATAGAAGCAGAGCACTTATGCATGCAAATGAGGGGTGTCCAGAAACAGCACGCTATCACCACCACCTCTGACTTCACCGGTGCCTTCAACCGCAAAGAAACCCGCGACGAGTTCCTCAAACTGATACACCACTAAGTCATGTCTCCCTATAAACCTATTGCTCTCGGATTAGTAGCCATTACCAATCTGCTTTTTCTATACAAGTATCTTTCCCGTGTCTCTGTTATCGTAGCGTGTGCAGGTATACTTGTATGGCTCATGGCTCTTGGGTTGGTTATGTATCTATATTATAAACCACAGATTCACAAGTGGGTATCCTTCGCCTTACTGCTTAGCCTGAGTGCACTATCCATTGCATGTATCGTGTTGGTGGATAAAGAGACGCTCCGCGTTGATAGGTGGGAAATCGTCGCCTTATTCTTTGACTCTATTGAGCAGGGTATCAATCCTTATAGCCAACATCTCCCTTCAGGTAATCCAATAGGTGCCATGCCTATTTACTTCTTGATATTAGCACCTTTCCATTACATGGGAGAATTATCCCTCGCCTTATTGACAACCTTAGCGGGTATATTCCTTTATGCCTTTCTGGAATTACCAAAACAGCAAACCTATGTGTTAATGGCTATAGCTGCTATCTCTATTCCTCTCTATTGGGAATTAGCATGTAGGAGTACTATTTTAGTGAATAGCCTTGTCTTTATCTTCTACTTTCTATGGCTCTATCAAACTATTGAGCAGCACCATTAAGACCTCGCATTGCCTATGTTCATAGGTGGTTTGTTATTGAGTACACGGACGGTTTTTGCGTTACCGCTGCTTCTCTTTTTCGGAATACTATTGAGTAAACGCGTTTCTCTTCTAAAAATAATAGGGTATGGTATACTTGTTTTGGTAGGTTATGTCTTACCGCTTGTACCTTTTTTTGCTATATGGCCGGAACAAATGCAGACTGAAAATCCCTTTATTATCCAGGGTACTAACCTCATTCCGTTTTGGGTAATCGCCATTTTGGCAGTTATCGCTTTAAGTATAGGTGTCGGTATTCGCTCGTACGATAGACAATTAGGTATCTTCTATGGCGGAATTCTGCTATTTGCAGCCGGGCTCGCACACCTCATATGGTGTGCAGCAACTACCTCTTTCACAGAGGCATACCTCAACAGCGGAGCAGATATATCCTATCTACTTTTCAGTTACCCGTTCTTCGGGTATGTATTACTCAAAGAAGATTGATTACCATATCACCATAATCTTGGTGATTACATGATTTGCTCCGTCAGCAGTATTGCAGAGGACGGAGTAGATGCCTGCCGTGGCTCGCTCGCCGTTGGCGCGTAAGCCATTCCAGACGGCAGTTCCTCCATTCGAGAGAATCTTGGCTACAAGATTACCTCCTGCGTCTAAGATATAACAATAGGTATTGTCCATTAGTCCCATGATAGTGATTACACCTGTATAATCGGGACGGACAGGATTAGGGTATGCATAAACGGAGCTGAAGTCGGCTTTGGCTTCTGTTGCGTCAGACTGGTAGGACATGAGTCCTGCCGCTGTTCCGACATAGACCCTACCACTCTCAGGGTCAATGGCCAGGGAGAGTATCTCGTTACTGAGCAGGGGACTGTTCTCTTCCGTGAAATGCTCTATGGTTGTTATTCCGTCAGCACTCATGAGATACAGTCCCGAGTTGGCGGTACCGAACCATTTGCGGTTAGATCCATCAACGGCTATGGCATTGACTTGTACACCGTTAAGGAGGTAGTCTGCAAGGTTAGTGCCATCGTTACGGGGAATCTTAACACGCTCAACTAAATCAGACTTGAAGAAATCAGTCGTGTGTCGAATCACGAATGTACCATTATCATAGCCTACCCATACATCTCCATTGAGATCTTGGACAGCCGTATAAGTACGCTCCATGGAGATGTGTTTACTATCTTCGTCGGTAAAGGAAGTGCGTAGAATAGCCTTATCGTCTGATTTATTGAAGGGTGTACCATTATAGTCGTAAAGTATTATTCCACCTAAGGCAGACTTAACACGTGCCTGAGGAAGCCAAAGATAGTTGTTATCTCTATTATCGAAAAACATCTCCTGTGGTGTTGCTGCGGATAGCGGAGTGCCACCTGACTGCACGGGGAATACATACCAGATCGCGGAATCGGCGGTGTGTGCGTCCGCTACCATTGCGGGAGACAGAATATGTAGGGAGATGGACTCTCCGTTACAGTTAATGAACCACAGGTTTCCGCTCTCATCATAGACTGCAGCATCTGTCCGCATATAGTATTGGGCATAGGTACCCGGTACTAAAGTTACAATGGGACTATTAGTATAGTCATAGCGCTTAAGCAAGGAGTCATTCTTAAACTCATATAGTCCTGTACCATAGCTTGTTACCCAGAAGTGGTCTGCGTCAAATGGGTCTTGGGCAGCGTTCATCATATCGAGTGCCGGCATCATTCCACTCTGGTTCATGATTGCCCATTGGTAAATGTTTCTCCAGTATCTACCATTATAGACAGAAACATTCCCTGCGCGTGCTTCTTGTGCAGCCCAACGCGCACCGGGGGTCACATAGAGGTTCCCTTCCATGAACTTCAAGCGATAGGGAAGATTGGATGCCGGTCCGTTAGGTGCCCGCCAATTCTCTTCTCCGTTACGGTAATAGACCACACCCCTATCGTTGGTAGCGAGCCAGTAGTATGAGCCATCCTGCTTAATGTCATTCACCACATAATCAATGGGTAATGCTTCAGTGAGCGTTCCATCATGCTGTAGGCAATAAAGTCCTATGTCGTTAGGCAGGAGGTATAGTTTCCCGTTGTCACTCACTAACTTATGCCACGCATACTCACTCCACTCCTGTTGCCATGCCCCATTGACATGATGATAGACCATAGTGTCGTTCAAGAGCCAAAGTCCCTCAGTCGTCGGAATGACTTGTTTGAGTTGCGAACCGAGGTTCTCTTGCTCCCATGTATGGTAATCGGACAGACTCCAACTATTGAGTGCGCTTCGGTAGAGCGTAGATGAACTGATAGCCAGTAGGGTATCATTCCATATGGTCACATCCTTAATATTGATATACCCGTTGTCTCCGAAGAAATAGGTATCTGCAATCTCGCGCTTAAGCATATCAATGCACATCACGCCGAAAGACATTGCGAGATAGGCCTTACTGCCGTACATGTAGATACGATTAGGTGCCTTGGAACCACTGATTTCCTTCATCTTAAGATCCGTCATGGAGTAGAAGGTGCCGTTATCCAAGATGTCAATCATACCGTCAGCATAGACAATGAGCAATGATTGAGTCATGCTGTTATATTCCATTGCTCCTACCTCTGCCCCATTGAGTCCTGTGAGCTTAGACCACCCTTGTACCGATAGTGTTTCCTTGTCAACAGAGAATAGCGCGTCGGAGGTTTTAGCATAAACCATACCCTCATCGAAAGCGATTTGTTGTACGCCTCCGTAGGCTAAATGGGTCCTCCATTGATACATCGAGCCTTCACTGGCATAGAGTAACAGTGGAAGAGCTAATAAGCAGAGTAATATGGATTTACAGCGGGTCAACGGATTGTGCAATAGAGTTAGCTATTTCTGCCATTTCCTCGGGTTTGAGGTGCAGTTTATCGTTTCTAAAGTTCATATCGTTCTCTTGGTCGAGTGGAACGAGATGGATGTGCACATGGTTCACCTCCATGCCCAGAACGGCTACACCGACACGCTTACAACCGATGACAGCCTGAATGCCCTTGGCTACTTTTTTGGAGAAGACCATCATGTCGCCGAGTAGTTGGTCGTCGAGGTCGAAAATGTAGTCGGCTTCGGGCTCAGGGAGTTTAGGTATCACTAAGGTGTGTCCCTTTTTGAGGGGATTGATGTCGAGGAAAGCATAGAATTGTTCGTCCTCAGCCACCTTGTAACTGGGTATTTCGCCGTTGATAATACGCGTGAAGAGTGTCATATCAGATAGAGATTTCTAAGATTTCTAACTCAAGAGTACCTGCGGGAACAGCGATCTTGGCTACCTCACCGACCTTCTTGCCTAATAATCCTTTGGCGATGGGAGTGGTGATGGAGATTTTACCTTGTAGGAAATTAGCTTCGCTCTCAGCGACGAGTTGGTAGACCTTCTCCTGGCCGTTGTTCTTGTTCAAGACGCGCACTTTAGTTAAGATTTGAACGGTGCTGGTGTCAATCTTGCTTTCATCAATAACCCTTGCATCGGCTATTTGGTTTTGTAGTTGCGAGATACGTGTCTCCAACTTACCTTGTGCCTCGCGTGCTGCATCGTACTCTGCGTTCTCGCTCAGGTCACCTTTCTCGCGTGCTTCAGCAATAGCGGCGATGACATGGGGACGCTCAATAGTCTCTAACCGGTGCAACTCGTCCTTCAGTTTCTGCAGACCTTCTGCAGTCATAAAAATACTTGCCATATTTAATTGTTTTTTAATTACTTAGTTAGTGGATAAGCAATAGCAGAGCATTGGGGACTCAATACTTCCGCTCGAAGATTTCAGAGGCGATGAAGGCTTTTCGGGCTTCATCGGGATTGGTGAGGTTCCACAACTGTTCTTCTTGGGTTTCCTCAAGCATATATGTTTTATCTTCTTTCATATAAACTAAAAAAAGCTCTTATGGAGCATACTTTCAAAAAACTTTCTAAAAACATCAGGAAACTTCTCAGCCTCCTGATGCCATTAAACCTAAACCTTAACTATGAAAATTTATCTGTTTTCGGGTGCAAAAGTACTGCTTTTTTTTGAGACTACCAAATTTTTTTGCGTTTTTGCGTCAAAAAACAGCATTTTTACCTATTTATTTTCTTTTTTACGCTCTTTGGTAGTTTTATAGGCGGACATTTGCCCGAAAGAACCTTGGCGATAAAGGAAGGATAGATGAGTCGATAGACGATGAGAAAAATGGCAATACACATTGTCGGTGCTAAGAAATAGCGCACGGCGATTAGTCCTCCGGAAGCACTGTCGGGAATAATCGTAGTAGCCCACACGGTACATTTATTCAGGACTCCCAGTCCGGCATGTCCGGCATAAATGACGATGGAAGCTTCTGCGAGCCATGCCGGGGTTGCCCATGTTTTTTTCTCCGCAATCACGGTAGCTGAGTAGAAGTAGAAGAGTGTCAATATCACCTTAATAATCGGAGGTACCAATTGGTCGGCGATTCCATCCGTATATAGCATCACCCATGACAAAGCGACAACAATCCATAAAGCAGGATGCCAAACTTTCCGAGCCACTTGAGCCAAATCTAACTGATTGACACTCAGATAGGCACCAATCATAAACGATGCAACTAATGTCTGTGAAGGTAAGAAGTGTGGCACCTGGAACACAAACATGATTACTGCCAGCAGGACAGACCATCTCTTACCATATCGAACAACAGGATAAATGATTGGTGCGCAGAGAGATATAATAAATAGATCCCTGACGAACCAAAAAGGATTATCAATAGGAGCGCATGTGGGGCATAGCGGTAAGGAGAAGATGTTTGTCCGATCTTGTCCCCAAACAGAGTAATCCCAAAATATGTGCCACGTAATCGGGCTGTGCATATACCACGCCGTTAGGAGATTCCATACAATATAAGGCAAGAACAAACTAAAGAGCCTCCGATATATTTTGTCGGCATATCGCTTCCAGTTCCATTTTAGGGGGAGGGACTCTACTTCCTCCCAATGCTGAAAGAACAGATACCCCGCAATCAGTCCATAGGCTATAAGAGCAGGACTACTGATGACCCATGAGAAGAAACCTCTCATAAAGTCTAAGGATTGCCATGTAAGTGTGTCAGCTACCTCGGGGGATTTAGCGGACGTAATCACTTTATAGGAGTGCTGAAAGACAATCGCCGCAGCCAACGGGAAGCGCATAAATTGTATGGTCTTGGAGGATAAAGGAGACATCGGTTTATAGTATGTAGTGCATGTTATATGGAATGCTTATACAATTTTCGTGCAAAGGTACGGAAAATTTGTAAAAGAAGCAAGTATTTTTTCATATTTCTTCTAAAATCACACTTTTTCTTTGAAAAAAAACTATTTTTTTGCATAAGTCGTAAAAATGTTGTACCTTTGTGCGCAAATTGTAATGCGATGATATGCGCTTGACGAACAATGTCAATATTAAGAACCGACGGGCATCCTTTGATTACTTGATTCTTGAGCGGTACACAGCGGGAATAGTGCTTTACGGGACAGAGATTAAATCCATCCGCGACGGGCACGCCTCGCTGGCAGATACATATTGCCAGTTCACAGGAGATGAGTTATGGGTTAAACAGATGAATATCAGCCATTATCAGTTTGGGTCGTACGCAAACCATGAGGTGAAGCGGGACAGAAAACTCTTACTCACCAAGCGCGAACTTAGGAAACTACACCGTCAGACACTTGAGAGCGGTAAGACAATCATTCCTTTAAGGCTGCTTATCAACGAGAAAGGACTGGCTAAGATGGAGATTGGGCTGTGCCAAGGCAAGAAAGCGTACGATAAACGCGCGGCATTGCGAGAAAAAGATGACAAGCGGGAAATAGAACGCATGTTCAAACATTAACACAATAGTATACTCACCATTCTGTGATGGTATTTTGATATTATGATGTCACGGTGCATACATGGGGCATAAAGACGCAGATATCGGGCGGGGAGGCGCGGCAGGAGCCCACGAACATGCCAAGAATATAATTAAATGTAAAAATATATGAAAAAGAAAGCATTATTGATGATTTTGGATGGTTTCGGGATTGGTCCGAAGGACGCTTCTAATGCCATCTATTCGACTAACACTCCGCACATTACGAAGTTATTTGAGGAGTACCCGAATAGTCAGTTACAAGCCAGCGGGGAGAATGTAGGTTTGCCCGACGGGCAGATGGGTAACAGCGAGGTTGGTCACCTCAATATCGGTGGCGGACGCGTCGTGTACCAAGACCTTGTTAAAATAAATCGCGCGTGTAAGGACGGGTCCATTAAGCAGAACCCTGAGATTATTTCGGCTTACTCGACTGCCAAGAACCGCGGTACGAACCTGCACATCATGGGGCTCACTTCCAACGGCGGTGTGCACTCAAGCCTTGACCACTTGTTTTACCTCTTGGACATTGCCAAAGAGTATGGTTTAGAGGGACATACGTTCGTGCATTGCTTCATGGACGGGCGCGACACCGATCCTCGTAGCGGTATCGGCTTCATTGACGAGTTGGAAGCCCATATGGCGCAATCGACGGGTGAGATTGCGTCTATTCAAGGTCGTTTCTACGCGATGGATCGCGATAAGAGGTGGGAGCGCGTGAAGATTGGTTACGACTGTATCGTAAATGGTAAGGGGGACGCATTTGAGTCAATGCATGCGGGTATGGAGGCTTCCTACGCGGCCGACGTGACGGATGAGTTCATCAAGCCCATTGTGCATGTGCGTGACGGCAAGCCGATTGCGACGATTGGTGAAGGGGATGTTGTAATCTTCTTCAACTATAGGAACGACCGCGCGCGCGAAATGACGATTGTGCTCACCCAACAAGACATGCCCGAACAAGGCATGATGCGGATTAAAGACCTCGATTACTACTGCATGACGCCGTATGAGTCTTCGTTCACGGGCGTGCATATTCTTTTCCCGAAAGAGAATGTGCAAAACACCTTGGGTGAGGTAGTTAGCAAAGCCGGCATGAGGCAGTTGCGTATTGCCGAGACGGAGAAGTTCGCACATGTAACGTTCTTCTTCAGCGGTGGACGGGACGATACGTTTGAAGGTGAGGACAGGATTCTCATTCCGAGCCCGAAGGTTGCAACCTACGACCTGCAACCCGAGATGTCCGCTCCCGAGGTAGCCGCAGCATTGTGCGATGCGATGGACAAGGACATCTATGACTGCATTATGCTGAACTTCGCCAACGGCGATATGGTAGGACATACGGGAGTGTATGAGGCTATCCGTCAGGCAGTTGTGACACTTGATATTTGTGTGGACCGCGTAGTCAGCAATGCGCGTAAGAATGGGTATGAAGTGATTATCATTGCCGACCACGGCAACGCCGACCATGCTGTCAATGAGGATGGTACGCCAAATACAGCGCACAGCCTGAACCCCGTGCCGTTCATCTATATCAGTGATAATAAAGACGCTAAAGTCGAAGACGGCATCTTGGCAGATGTGGCGCCGTCGATATTACATATCCTCGGGCTTGAGCAACCCAAGGAGATGACGGGGCATTGTCTTATTCATTAGTCAAAAGTCGAAAGCAGTAAGAAAAACGATGAAGAATTTTGTAGAAGAACTGCGGTGGAGGGGAATGATACAGGATATCATGCCCGGCACGGAAGAGCAGTTGACAAAAGAAATGACAACAGCCTATGTCGGAATTGACCCCACGGCTGACAGTCTGCATATTGGGCATTTGTGCGGCATTATGATGCTGCGGCATTTTCAGCGTTGCGGTCATAAACCCATTGCCCTTTTGGGTGGTGCGACGGGCATGATTGGTGACCCGTCGGGCAAAAGTGCCGAGCGGAACTTGCTAACCGAAGAGACATTGCGACATAACGTGTCGGCTATTCGTAAACAATTGGAGCACTTCTTGAACTTCAACAGCGACGCCCCCAATGCCGCAGAACTGGTCAATAACTACGACTGGATGAAGGACTATACCTTCCTCGCTTTTACCAGGGATATCGGCAAACTGATTACGGTCAATTACATGATGGCGAAAGACTCGGTGAAGAAGCGTTTCAACGGCGAGTACCGAGAAGGCATGTCGTTCACGGAGTTCACATACCAGTTGCTGCAAGGGTATGATTTTGTGTACCTTAATTCTCACAAGAACTGCAAGATGCAAATGGGTGGCTCCGACCAATGGGGCAATATCACAACGGGAACAGACCTCATCAAGAAGATTACCGGCAATGAGGCGTTTGCGCTGACCTGTCCGTTGGTAACCAAAGCTGACGGTACGAAGTTCGGTAAGACCGAAAGTGGCAATATCTGGCTCAGTCGTGCTTACACGAGCCCGTATAAGTTCTACCAGTTCTGGATGAACGTGAGCGACGAGGATGCTAAACGGTATATCAAGATCTTCACATCGTTAGAGCGTGAGGAGATTGAGGACTTGATTGCTCGTCATGACGCAGAACCGCACCTCCGTCTCTTGCAGAAGAAACTCGCTGAAGAAGTGACAGTTATGGTTCACAGCCGCGAGGATTACGAGGCTGCCGTGGCTGCATCGACCATCCTCTTCGGCAATAACACCGGCGAGCAACTCAAAGACCTTAGCGAGGATATGTTCCTGCAAGTTTTTGAGGGTGTGGACACGTTTGAAGTGAGCCGTGACGAGATAGCAGCAGGTGTGCCTTTACTGGATTTGTTAGCTGAAAAGACTCAAGTGTTCCCCTCTAAAGGTGAGGCACGCAAGATGATTCAGGCGAACGGCTTCAGCATGAACAAAGAAAAACTAACGGACCCGCAACGCGTTATCAAGACGGACGACCTGCTCAATAACAAGTACCTACTCTTCCAAAAGGGCAAGAAAGCCTATTATATAATTAAGGTGTCGTGATATGAAGAAGATTTTTCTTATCCTGCTGCTCGTTTGGGCGGGAATAACCTATGCCGAAGTACCCACGATGGAGGTGAATAGTGCCTCCACCGTGCGGGACTACGCGATAGCGGATATTCGCAAGATTACTTTTGACAGTTCAACGGACGCCATGATTATCAACCTACACTCCTCAGAACAAATCAGTTACGCGATTGCGGATATCAGTACTATAACATTCAGGAATGTCAATGCTCCCTCGGCAATAGAGGACGTGGAGGTGTTCATGGACGGCAAGCAGGTGCAGAAAATCATTCGGGATGGGCAACTCCTTATTATAAAAGATGGTGTCGCGTACAACCTAATGGGTGAGCGCGTGATGGTTCTTGGGAAATAAAAAGGCTCATTTAAGGCAAAAAAGTGCGAAAATGAAAAAAAATCAAACTTTTTTGCCCAAAAATTTGGTAGAGTCAAATAAAAGTAGTACTTTTGCAGGCTTTTTCGTGAAAAGCATTGCCTAATCGTATATCGGTAGTACATCAGATTTTGGTTCTGAGGGGCGAGGTTCGACTCCTCGTTAGGCAACAAAGAGCGCGTGATGCGCCATTTTTATGTTTAATGATAAGTAAGGCGTAGCCTGAAAAAAGTAACAACACAAATGAAAACTTTTGATCTTGTAGGAACTCCTCGTCAGGAGTTCGGTAAAAAAGCCGCCAAGGCTTTTCGTAAAGAAAACTTAGTTCCCTGCAACATTTATGGTAATGGTGAGAACTGCACCTTCACTGTACAAGTAGAAGATGTTCGCAAACTCATCTACACCCCTGACACTTTGGTAGTTAACCTCACCATTGGGGAAGCCAAGAAAGTGGCAGTTGTTAAGGAGCTCCAGTTCCACCCCGTAAGCGGTGCGCTGCTGCACATTGATTTCCTTGAGGTAACCGCTAAGAAGCCCGTTACCGTTGAGATTCCTGTGCAACTGGAAGGGCACGCTGAGGGTGTAAAAGCCGGTGGTAAACTCTCTTTGGAGATGCGCAAACTCAAAGTCAATGGTATTTACACCAACATCCCTAACCGCGTTATCGTAGATGTAACGAACTTGGGGCTCGGTAAGAAGTTGGCTGTCAGCGACATCCAAGTAGAGAAGTGCAAACTCATGAACGTAGCAGACGCTTGCGTTGCTCAAGTTAAGGCAACTCGTGCTTCCGCTACTGCCGATACTGCAGAGGCTTAAGCACATGAGTAAATTCCTGATTGTCGGGCTCGGAAATATCGGTGATGAGTACCGCTTCACCCGACATAACATAGGATTTAGGATGTTGGATGCCTTTGCTGAGGTGTCCAACATTCCTTTTGAAGACAAGCGGTACGGGTTTGTCGGTCAGGGGCGTGTCAAAAACGCAGAACTGGTACTGCTCAAGCCCTCAACCTACATGAACCTGAGCGGCAATGCCGTGCGCTATTGGCTGCAACAAGAGAAGATCCCCGTAGAGAACCTCTTTGTGCTGGTCGATGACCTCAATATCCCCTTTGGATCGCTGCGTATCCGCAAACAGGGTTCCAATGGCGGGCATAACGGCTTGGGACATATTGAGTCTGTTCTCGGAACACCCGATTATGCGCGGCTGCGATTCGGTATCGGCAATGATTACCAGCGCGGTGCACAAATCAATTTTGTGCTCGGTAACTGGACGGAAGAGGAAGAGAAGCTCCTGCCCACACGCTTTGAGGTAACCAACGAGATCATCCGCTCGTTCTGCCTGCAAGGTATTGAGAAAACCATGTCACTCTATAACGGTAAGTAACATGGCTGCGCGGATAGATAAGTTTCTCTGGGCCATGAGGCTCTACAAAACCCGTTCGCTCGCCGCCGATGCCTGCAAGATGGGGCGCGTAACCGTAGGCTCCCGCGCACTCAAACCTTCCGCCACTATTTCTGTAGGCGAGAAATTCAATGTCCGAAAAGGACCCATTACCTATTCATACGAAATATTACAAGTCTCCGAGAACCGCTTGGGGGCAAAACTCGTCGCTGACTATATCCGCGACATAACCGACCCTGCCGAACTTGAGAAGCTCGAGATGATGAAACTCTCCTCATCGGCTGCCCATCGGGAGACGCACTACCGCGAACAAAATGGCGGCAGACCAACCAAGAAAGACCGTAGAGACATCCTCTCCTTTATGGATGATGATTGGCAAGAAGAGGATGATTTAGAGTAAATTACTAATACCTTAGGAACGAAAAAAAAGAAGGGTTGTCATCTCGACAACCACAATCTTTACTTAACCTTAAATCTAATACCATGAAAAACACGGTGCAAAAGTACTGCTAATTTTTGACATATCCAAATTTTTACCGAAAAAAATGCAAAATTTCTTATTTTTGAAAACTCCACTTTGCAAAATTTCTGCTATTTAGACATTGCAAAAAGGGCTATTTACAGAAAAAAGGAACATAAATTTGCATATATCCGAGAAAAATGGTAATTTTGCAGCTTGAAAAGAAATTATTTGATACGCTCAATATGAAGAAGGTTATTCTCTTGGCCCTTGTGGCTATTTCCTGCCAGAGTTGCTGGCTCGCCAGTATTGTTACAACCACGCCTCCCGCCCAACCGGCACCGCAAACGACCGTCGTTTACACGCAGCCGACACCACAACCGACTGTTGTTTACTCACGGCCGGCGACAACCGTAGTAACCACACCCCGTACGCATACCACGACAACTACGGTGGTACAAGTCACTCCGCTCACCCAATATATCTGTCTGCATTTGGACTTGAGAGCAGTCGGTGCCGCTTTTGCGCAAGCCAAGTCCGTGCAGGAATTTGAGAATATCCTCAACTCCAATGCCTATATCATGTCCAATCTCGACCTCAATAGGGATGGTTACATCGACTATTTGAGGGTCTTAGAGACACGGCAGGGATACAACCATGTACTTCTTATTCAGGCAGTTCTGGGAGCTAATTACTACCAAGATGTCGCCACGATTGTCGTCGAAATGGGTTACAGCACCCCCTATGTGCAAGTCATTGGTGCACCATACATCTATGGCACAAAGTATATCGTTGAACCGGTTTTCTATAACCGCCCACCCATGTTCGATGTATGGAAACGCTCATCCTATACTATCTGGACATCACCCTATTACTGGGAGCATTTTCCGTCCCATTATAGTCACCATAAACCCTATGAGTTAAGCCATTATCAGGCGTATGTCAACACTTACATGAGCAACCACCACTACTGCCATGAGGTGCAATATGCCAATAATTATCACTACAATAATTATCAGGACATGTACCGCGAGGTGTCCCGCAACGATTATGCAACGGCACATCCGGAAGAGTCCTTCACCAAGCGTGCCGAGTCACTCGCTAATAGTGCTCTGAGGGCATCAAGCACCCCTATTAGCAATGCGCGTGCGTTGCAAGAAGAGGTGTCCCGCTCCGCCACCCGCACAGAGACAACATCCACTAAATCAACATCTACCACCGGAACCCGCACCGCTGCAACGAAGTCTATCACAACTACTTCAACCTCGACAGCCAAACCCGCTGCTACTACAAGCACGACTACAACGACAACGACCACGCGTACGCCGGTGAGCCGCACGGAGACTTCCACGGCAACAAAGTCTACCGCCACTATTACAACAAAGCCTGCCACAACCACGGCAACACGGGCTACGACAACGGCTACAACGCGTCCTGCAACAACTACTGCAACAAGAACAGAGGCAACTACGACCACAACCAGTAAGGTGCGCTCGTCCGGCACAACCACAACCTCAACCCGTTCCACCGTTCCGACTACGCGCTCCACATCGACCTCAACATCAACCCGATCCACAACCACAACCAATCGCGGAACACGGTAACAGCCTCGCCACAGCCTATGTCGTCTTCGATTGCTAATCATGACGGAATATTGTCTAAATTCCGTCACGGTTACCATCGCGACACAAGAGCCCATCGAATACCAATCGAACGCTTATCGAACGATCACTTTTTGGGGCACACCATTTCATTCGTGTCCGCTATAAACCTTCGGCACAAAAAAAGGCTGTTTTGGATTAAAAATCACATTTTATTTGCGTATCCCAAAAATTTGTTGTAACTTTGCGCGGTGAATTTGTAAATTGATTTACCCAAAAACACAATAACCATGAAACACACTTTGATTATGAGCTGTTTAGGTGCAGGCTTATTGTTTGTGGTGCTCACTTTTTCGCCCGATGTAGTGGCGCAGAGCGATACGATTGAGAGCATCACCAAGGCCTACCGGTTAGACAGAACAACCACATCCGAGCAGTCCTTCCCCTTAGAAGAGACGGAGGAGATGAAGAAGCTGCCGGATAGTCTGGTCCGTGTTGAGACGACCACTATTCACTATTTCACAGACACGCTGACGCGCGTTATCTCAACGCCGGACAGCATTGCGCAGCAGCGCGAAGAGATTATCAAGACCGACTCCTCCGACACACGCGGCCACTATGTTGAAGCACATGTCGGTATAGGTGGAGGGTCATTGGGCTACGGCTTTGATAATCTGCAGGGGAGTTCCGTCACAGGTTTTGTCAGTGGCGTGCTGCAAGCACAATATGCCTATTTCTTCCATAGGAACTGGGGTGTCGGTGGCGGTTTATGGTTCACCAACTACACCTCAACGGCACACCTAAAGGGCGATTATCAGTGGTTCGGACAGACCGACACAGACCTTGAGCGGAACTACGACCATACCGCTGCTATCCATACTTGGAACGAGCGACAGACCATCTATAATCTCGGTATACCCATTTCCCTCCAATTCCGCAAGATGTTTGAGGAGTCTTCCGTGCGGTTCAACGGCGAGCCAATAGGGCTCTTTGCCTCAATAGGTTTAGCGCCGTCCTTCACCTTAGGTTCGTCCTACAAGGTGCGTCAAGGCGAGATTGCGCACTCGGGCTACTACCCTTCTTGGGACCTGACGCTGAGCGAGTTACACGAGTTTGAGACCAAGGATTACTGCAACGAGCCTAACTCCCATGGCGCATTGGCTGTGCGCCCACAAGTGGCTATCTTCGCCGACTTAGGAGCCCTGCTGCCGATGACCAAACAGATAGACCTGTTCTTAGGTGCTTATTTCCACTGCGCATTGTATGATGCCAATAGCTCAAGCAAAACGCCTTTAGGCTGGAAGGATGACACTTTCACTTTTATGGACGAGTACAAGGGGGCGTATGCCCTCAATGAGACAACGGCTTCTCACCCGTTTGAAGTGGGTGTAAAGGTTGGTGTGCACTGGCGCTACATTGAGCCGGACAAGCACAATACCATTGATTACTTCGACTACTTCACACGTCGCGACACAACCATTGAGACTCTTGCGCGACAAGATACCATTATCACTTCTCGTATCGACACCCTTACCCGCAAACATATTGTTGAGGTGGCAAAGAAGGTTGAGAAGTTCAACAAAATCTACTTCGCCCTCAGCAGTTACGAGTTAACACCTCAGGTACAGGAATACTTAAGTTCCATTGTCGGTATCCTCAACGAGGTGCCGGACGCCATGGTTTCCATTGACGGTCACGCCTCTGAAGAAGGTCAGCGTGAGTTCAACGAGTTCCTCGCTTACGAGCGTGCCAAGGCCGTGGCTAATTACCTTATCCGCCATGGTTTAGACAGTGAGCGTGTCATCGTTCTTGGTCACGGCTCTCTCATACCGAACGAGGAAAATGTCAACCACGAACTGCCGCTTGACAGGCGTGTAGAGGTAAAAGTTGTACAGAAACAAAGTGAAATACAATAAGGAAGAATACTATGAAGACAACAAGATATTTATCAGTAGCGTTGCTGATGCTCATGAGCGTCAGTTTGAGTGCACGAACCTACGTGCAAGGTGAGAAAATCTATGTCAATGTCAATCAAAGTTTCGACTGGTCTGTTGATGAAGCACGACTTTTCCTATACTTCTGGCAATCATGGGACAATGCCAACCAATGGATGTCCTTAACCCAATGTGAAGGTAGCATCTATGAGGGCACATGGACTGCAGATATCCCCTTTGACCGCGTCATTGTAGTACGCAAGAATAATGATGGCACTGTCGGGAACTGGGACAATAGATGGAATCAGACATGCAGTATTGAGATTCCGGATAACGATGCGGATGTGAACTTGCTCAATACTTTCTCCTCTAAAGAACATCCCGAAGACGCTGATTGTGCTACTCCGCTCTCTCAGGAATGGAAGAACTATACCCCTCCTGTTAGCAAAATCAGTTCATTCACCTCCTCACTCACCCCGGATGTAATCCAATATTGCGCAGCCGCAGTTGGCGACCCCTTCTCTTTGAAAGCCAAGTTAAAAGCCGATAGGTCCGATTATGATTATGCCAATGTGAAAGGTCATGGGTGGTATAAGTCCACCAATGGTACGACATGGACATCTATAGACTCCTATGCAGGTACAATGCGGGATGGCGAAGGGGGAATCAATATTCAACACACGATAGAGAGTGGTGTTATTTACTACTATTTACACTCTAATATACCTGCCGGCAGACGACTGATTAAAATGGTACAACTGACATCGGGTTGCGAGTTGGATTGCACCATTACCTCCTTTGAAACAGCCATTTCTGCGGTTAATGCGGACGACAACACCTATACGTTAGACGGTGTAGTCGCCTTTGGTGAACCGAGTGGCAATCTTGTTATTGAGTGCGACGGACAGTCTATCTCTATTCCCTCTCCGCACAGTCCTCAGAGTTTCTCACTCCCGGGTGTGCCTGCTGCCACGACCGACGGACAAACGACCACTGCAAGGGCGCATTTCACAGGCAATGACGCTTGCACCAAAGAGATTACCATTGCCGTTCCTAATGCCACCCAAGCCTTGAATACGGTCACCAAGAATATCCTCACAGGCACGGTGACAACCCTCACGCCTGACGGTGCTGACCCCGATAATGATTATGTCTGGATTGTCAATGGTGTTGAGTATAAGAAGGCGGACGGACAGGCTCAGTCCTTTACCGTCAACGCTTTTGACAAAGACACCGCTGCCACATATACCTATAAGGAGTACTACCCTATCAGCGGCACGATGGATGATATGATGGCTAATGGCGGTTATGAAGACGCCGACGCCTCTATTTATGGTACTATGGGCACCACTAGTCTCATCAGCGATTACACCTTCTGGAATAGGTACGACAATGCCTCCACCTATGTCAATTTCTACGACAATGACGCCATCAATCCGTGGGTACACACCTCTGCTACCGATTCGGTGCGCAAGTATGTCAATAACGGTTTTGCCGTTGTGCGTAGTGCCTATAACTTTTTCCACACCTATGCCTCCGTACTGCCCCGTGAGGGCAATTACTTTGCCCTCTTCGATGCCGCAACCGGGGCCGCGGGTGGTAATAAGAAGGCTTGGTACGCTACCACAGCCAATAACCCCGACCTGAAACTTAAAGCGGGAACGACCTATGTACTCTCCTTCTGGGCGGCCAATGTCAATAACTACGGCGAAATGGACAATGCCGCGCGGTTTAAGTTCCGCATTGAATATAACGGACATACATGGGAGTCCGGTGTGCTCGATCTCAGTTCCGATGAGTACCGCAATAACATCTGGCACCAACACTCCGAGACCTTCTTTGCCGTGGAGAACTGCGACGATGTCACTATCTCTGTGGTCAATCTCAACACCAATACCCTCAATATCGGTAACGACTTTGCGCTTGACGATATTCAGTTCCACGCTATCAGTAGTGTTTCTCGTGTGGTCAAATCGCAGCAGAAGTTCACCGTTCATGCCCATGAGCCGAAAGTGGATGTCTTCACGGCAACCGTTCAGCCGCTCGCCTGTGAGGGTGGTCCGTCCTACGGTATCCGCATGCATGTGGAGTATCAGAACCCCAATAGTGGTTTGGTTATCAAGGACTTGACGACCGGCACAGAGTATCCTCTTTCCGCTCCGGCAACCGCCTATGACACTTCGTTCAGCAAAGACACCACCATCACCCTCGCTTCTCGCACGCCCGAGTTCCACTCTTGGAAGGTTTACTTTGCGGACTGGACCACCGCTGAGAAAGAGACCGAGACGCAAGCGCCCGCTGTGCCCGAACTGTTTGAGCCTGCCGCTTACACCTTCTCAACGCCTGATTGTGCGGACATTACCACGACTCTCACTTTCGATCTGACCTATGTCTATCAGCAGGGCACATGCACCTATTGGGTTGATAACCTCCCTCCCGTTACGGCCGCCTTCACGCCGCAGAGCCGCGACACCCTGACACTCACGGATTTAGCGTTCAGTAACATCCCCGCAGACGGCTTGAATAACCATGTTCTGCATGTGCGTTTTGATGGGGTAAATAGTTGCGAAAAGACCTATACTCTCCCCGCCGTGCCGTTCTCGTATAAGATTGATACTGTGGAGATTACCTCTGCTATCCCCGACACTGTCCTTTGTACGATTGACTCCTATGAGGTCTCTGTTAAGGCGACAACCCACTATGACGCGACGGGCAAGAACATCCTCTTCTCCTATGATGATAATGGGGCAGCGACTACCACTGTGGTCGTGGACGGCAACGTGGCTGTTGCAACCCTCACCCTCCATAATATAGATGACGAAACGCTGCAGGTCATTGCCGCAGCCTATGAGGATAGCCCTGCTTGCTCCGTCAATGCTGCCACCTCGTTCGTGGCACCTCATCGCGCGACCTGCAACAGGTGGACAGACACCATCTGCGCAGGCGACTCCTACCACGAGCACGGGCTCACTATCGGACCGCTCACTACAGGCGAGTATGCTTATCAGATTGGCTTTAACGACTCGCTTTGGCTCACCGTCACTGCCGTTCCGCAAGTGACCATTGGTACCATTGAAAAGACCTGTGATGACCAAGGCGACATCCGCTTCCCCTTCACTGTGGTAGATGGCACACCTGACCTCTTCACCGTCACGATTGGTGAAAAGACTTACACCACCACCGTTGATAATCAGGAGATAGTCCTGCCGCTGACAACAGAATGGACGGCTGGTGATTACCAAGCGCTCATCGCTGTGGCAACCGAGGGAACGACCTGTTCGTCCGAGACGCAAGTTTCCTTCACCATCGCAGCTTCCCGACAAATGCTCCGCAAGTGGGATGATGTGCTCTTTATCAGCAATAAGGACCAACGCTATGTCGCCTACCAATGGTTCGAGAATGGCTCCGAACTGCTCGGCGCAACCGAGCAGAGCCTCTATAACCCCGATGGGCTCAACGGCGCGTACTATTGCCGCATGACCACCACCGAGGGTAAGACCGTTTATACCTGTGAGCAAGACTTTGATGATGTCACGCGCAGTCGTGATATCGCGCCTGCTGAGGCTCCCCAACGCACCTTGGTGCTCTATGACATGATGGGTCATGAGCTGGACCGCCTCGTCACAACCGATGTGCAAGCCACTCTCCACCCCGCTACCTCGGGCATCTACATCCTCTCCATCCGCACCGCCACAGAGACCAAAGTGATGAAGTTGCAAGTAAGGTAGTCATACTATATTAGTTTTTTCAGAATATAGGTCAATAACAATGGGGGTGTGTCAAAATTAATTGTCACACCCTCTTGCTTGTATACATGTATGTGTTTTGCTGTGGGAAGGAATAAAAAAGAATAAAAAA
>FLNX01002829.1_pt1 | contig 48039 bp, 38 predicted proteins | sample 1140341 | NCBI WGS metagenome assembly FLNX01 (sample SAMEA3878208, study PRJEB12797) | bioreactor metagenome | biome: Moose rumen | place: Sweden | collected 2011-10
TGTAGATAGTAAATCAAAATTCCCCCACCATTCTACTTGAAAAAGGGACCACGGAAAGCATTGTAGATTTGCGTAAGTAAATCTCTAAACAATGATTTCTATGGATCTTAAACAACAAATTCTTCACTACTACAGGGTAGATGAAATGAGTCTGCGGGAGATTGCCCGTCGCAACGGCAAGCGCGACGGCTGGTGGGAGGTCTTGGTACCCATCCCCGAAGAATAACCAGACAATAACCCGAATACAAAACAATCCTGCGAGCCCAAAGACCCGCAGGTTTCTTTTTACACCCCCAACCCGAAGGTCAGGAAGGAAGACTAAGGCTCGCCCAGCTGATGGTGGCGCTGAAGGGGGTCTCCACACTCACGAGGGAGGGCGGATTGACGGCGGCGGTCCCGCCGCAGGCGACGGTCCAATAGTTCAGGCGGGTGAACAGGTTGGAGCCGGAGATCGCTACTTCTCTTTTGTGAAAATATACACTGCCAAAGTCGGGAGAATGACAAGAAGGATCAGCGAAATCTCAACCAACCAGTACGAGCCGAAATAGTCCACCAGCGTCTGGAATTTCAGGATCCCATCCACCAGAAGAACTAACAGGGCAAACCAGCAAACAAAGAATATTGCGGCAAATTTGAGTTTTCTCTTCTTCAGTTTCATAAGGATGATTACTCGTGATATTTGATTTTGAAATAATCCAGCAGCTTTTTATAGTAGTCCTGGGCTGTCAAGCAAGTGTCCATAAGGTAGCCGTCGACATGCCCCCATTCCCGAAGACCGCGATAGTAAAAGAGTTTGAGTTCCTCTGTGATGATAAATGGTACTATGTCACCTGCAAGGCACTCTTTGAACATAATGAGCCTGCCTACGCGTCCGTTTCCGTCTTGGAAGGGGTGGATAGACTCGAACTTCTGATGCAGGTCCACGATGTCACGAAGCGACTTGTCCTTCTTTGCATTATAACCTGACAGCAGTACCTTCATCCGCTGGTGTACTTCCTCCGGAGGGCACGTGGCATTCCCTCCCACTTCGTTTGGAAGTTTCTTGTAGTCACCCACATTGAACCATGACTTCCGACTGTCGGATGTGCCGGATTTCAGCATGCGGTGAAGCTCCTTTATAAACGACTCGGAAATCTTCTCCTCAGCCCGATCAATAATCATGTCGATGCAGCGGAAGTGGTTGGTGGTTTCAACGATATCGTCAACATTGACACTCTCATCCGTGATGCCGATGGTGTTGGTCTCGAAGATGTACCGCGTCTGCTCATGGGTGAGGCGGCTTCCTTCGATATGGTTGGAATTATATGTAAGGTCGATTTGAGTACGATGGTATATGCCTCCGCTGACCTTTCCCTCCTTCTCATCCCTAAGCCTTCGCAGAAGCGGGCTCGCTTTTATTTTCCCCTTCTTTGGGAGTGTACAGTCGGCGGGAATATTCCACGTTTTTCCAACGAGAACGGCACCTTCCATCTTCCCGGCAGCGCACCAAGATCTTACGGTACGCTCTGAAAGATTGTGCTCCCCGGCATATTGCGTTACGGATATGAGTTCCATCTTATCGGCAAAAAATCGTGTTAAACCGAATACAAATATAACGATTCCTGCCGATAACGGCAAGAATCGCTACGTAATTTTGTATTTTTCTTGTCTAATTCATCATGGAGACTCCGTTCGAGTTGGCTGCGGTCACGCCCTTGGCGCTGCCGCTCATCTCCTCGAAGGCGATGGATGGAATGTACTTCATAGTCAGAAAGAATCCAATGTGGAAAGCCTGAAGGCCTTTTCGCAGTAAGACGGTAGCCGATAGCACAGCGAAATCTTGTTTATTTTCAAAGATTTCGCTGTGCTATCCAAACGAATATCTGCGTAACGTTTTATTCGGGAATTACCGGGATGGAGGCCTTGAGGTCTTCGTAGAAGTCGGCCTGGGCGGTAATTACGTACGGCTTCAGGAACAGGTATCCTATTCCGAAGGTGAAGATGCAGAGGAAGGCCCAGCCGATAAAGCTCAGATGGAGGCAGAAGAGCTGCCATCTGTGGCCATCCATCATCTTCGTGCTCAGGCGGATGGTGTCTTCGGCGCTGAGTTCCGGACGGTCTTCGAGGATGTAAGGCACCATGGCATAAGAGTAGGCCTTGATTATGCCCGGAATGATGAAGAGCAGGCTCCAGAGGAAGATGTACGCAAAGCGCAGGGCGGTCGTGGACATCTTGTGGACGTAATCCTTGAGGGATATCTGGAACAAGTTGTCCACTGTTTTTCCGTCGCTGTCGACCAGCAGGCGCCTGAATGCACCAAGAAAACCTACCTCAAGGGGAAGACTCACCAGGAAGAATCCGACACCAAACGTGGTGTCGAACGCACCGGTGATGAGAGTAAAGACCAGCGCGGTGATTGCCGCAATGCCCCAGTTGCCCTTCAGGGCCAGTCTGGCGGCGTTCCTGTATTCTGAATTTGTCTTCATAATAGTATATTAGTTTATTAGTACACTGCAAAGGTATACAACTTTTCCGTAATTGCAAAATTTTTTTGCTTTTTTTGCGCTCTGTCCGGCCTCGGCCATGATGCCGCCTTCCAGTGGAAGGCAAGGAGAATACATGAACAGTAATAGACAAATTATTATTAAATTTATCCCCACAAAATCTGACACATATGAAATCTCTCAAATCCTTGATCGGCGTCTTCGCCCTTTTAGCCTTCATTTCATGCGCCGGAAGCGGTGCAGAGTCAATTCCCCTGCCTGAGCATCCCCGCCCCGATTTCGAGCGGGCACAGTGGATGAACCTCAACGGCCATTGGGACTTCACCTTCGACGAGGCGGTGGCCGCCAAGGCCCTCTCCGGAGATTATTCCGCCTTCGACCGGAAGATTCTCGTCCCCTTCCCGTGGGGCTCCAAGCTCTCCGAAGTGGAGAACGAGGGCGACATCGGCTGGTATTCCAGAGAGATAATCGTTCCCAAGTCGTGGAAGGGCAAGAGGGTGTTCCTCGTGGTGGGAGCCTCCGACTGGGACACCCGCGTCTGGCTCGACGGCAAGGAGGCGGGCAGCCATCAGGGAGGCTACATCCCGTTCGAGTGCGAGCTCGAGGACGTCACGTTCGGGCAGCCCCAGCATCTTCTCATCAGGGCCGACGACACGGCTTCCGACGCCCATCTTTACGGCAAGCAGGGCTACGGCAACGCCCGCGGCATCTGGCAGACCGTATATCTTGAGGCAAGGGGGGAGAACTACATCAAGAGCCTCCACTTCAGCCCCGACGTCGACAATTCCTCCGTCAAGGTGGATGTCGCCCTCGCCTCCAGGGCCGCCGAGGGCGAGCAGTTCCGCCTCTCGTTCAAGACCGGCGGACAGGCCGCTTTCACCCTCGACATGGGCGGGAAGAGCGAAGCCTCCTTCACCATTCCCATCAAGGGCCAGCACCTGTGGGATATCGACGACCCGTTCCTCTACGAGGTTACCGCCTCCCTCGGCAGGGAGGACAGGGTGGAATCGTATTTCGGCCAGCGGAAAGTCGGCGTGGCAAAGGTCCCCGGAGCCGACTACAACTATGTCACCCTCAACGGCAAGCCCATATATCTGCAGCTTTGCCTCGACCAGAGCTACAACCCCGATGGCTTCTACACCTTCCCGAGCGACGAGTTCATGCGCAACGAAATTCTCATCTCCAAGAATCTCGGCCTCAGCGGCAACCGCATCCACATCAAGGTGGAGGTGCCGCGCAAGCTCTACTGGGCCGACAAGCTGGGCCTGCTCATCATGGCCGACACCCCGAATTTCTGGGGAGAACCCGTGCCGGAGGCCCGCGAAGACTGGGAGAGATGTCTCCGCGGCCAGGTGGAGAGAGACTACAACCACCCCTCTATCTTCGCATGGGTCAACTTCAACGAGACCTGGGGGCTCACCTACGACGAAGGGGGCTTCACCGCCGACGCCCAGGACTGGATGCGCTCCATGTACCGTCTGACCAAGAGCCTGGATCCCACGCGCCTGGTCGAAGACCAGAGCGCCTGCAACCGCGACCATGTGGAGACTGACATCAACTCCTGGCACTCCTACCGCCCCGGCTGGGACTGGGACAGGGAAATCAGGTTCTACTGTGACAACACCTATCCGGGCAGCCCGTTCAATTTCACCGAAGGGAACTTCCAGACCGACGCTCCCATGATCAACAGCGAGTGCGGCGATGTCTGGGGTTACCACGGAAGCGCGGGCGACTGCGACTTCACCTGGGACTACCACATCATGATCGATGCGTTCCGCCGCAACCCCAAATGCGCCGGATGGCTCTACACCGAGCATCACGATGTCATCAACGAGTGGAACGGCTACGTCCACTACGACCGTTCCCCGAAAATCGACGGCATGGACGAACTGGTGCCGGGAATGACCGTCGCCGACTTCCAGAGCAAGTATTACATTCAGCCGCTGAAGTATCTCTACACCGAAAACAAGCCCGGCGAAACGCTGGACCTTCAGTTCCACGGCTCCTTCATGACCGAAGCCGATCCCGGGGAACTCACGCTCGAGACGGAACTCGTCGGATATGACGCCCTCGGGGAGTTCAAGACCTTCGCCGCGTCATCGCTCCCGGTGGCGTTCAAGCCCTTCTTCAGCGGGGTCGTTGGCTCACAGAAGCTCGGCATTCCCGGGCAGGACGGAATCTACTGGCTCAGGATGGTTCTCAAGAACGCCAAGGGAGAGGCCCTGCACCACAATTTCACCACCTTCAGGGTAAAGGGCGGCAAGGAAGCCGGGAACACCCGCGCAGTCACCTTCGCCCCGTCTTCCTACACCGCCTCGGAGTGGTCGCTCGGGAAAGCCACGGTCTTTGACGGACTCAAGGAGAACGGCTTCGGCCACGGGTATTTCGAGTACACGGTCAGCATACCCGAAGACGTCGACCTCGGAAAGGTGTCGGCCGCAGAGCTGATCTTCGAGGCGTCCGCCAAGGAAAAGTTCGGCAAGGACAGGCAGGGAGGTGAAATCAGGGGCGACTACATGCTCGGCAAGGGCACCTACGACCACTGCAAGTCCCTCAACTCCTACGCCATGACCGACAACGTCCTCTGGCCCTCCAGGATTGAGGTCACGGTGGACGGCGAACCGGCCGGCACGCACGATCTCTCCGACGATCCGGCCGACCACAGGGGTATCCTCTCCTGGGGAGCCCAGCCCACCGAGCCCTGGATGCGCGAAGCCGGCTCCTACGGCGATCTGGTAAGGATGGCCATACCTCTCAAGGGCAGGACCGTCACCATCCGTATCTCTGTCCCGGAAGACACTCCCGAAGGCGGTCTTGCCATCTACGGCAAGGATTTCGGCCGCTATCCCCTCGATCCAACCATCCTGCTTTCGTTCTGAACCACCCAACGAACAATTATTTACCACAATGAGCAAGAACAACACACCCACACCCCACATCGGAGCTAAATACGGAGAAATAGCAAAAACGGTGATTATGGCGGGGGACCCCCTGCGCGCCAAGTTCATGGCCGAAAAGTACCTGGACAACCCCGTGTGTTTCAACGAGGTCCGCGGAATGCTGGGCTTCACCGGAACCTACAGGGGGAAACGCATCAGCATGATGGGGCACGGCATGGGGATGCCCTCCATAGGCCTTTACACCTATGAACTCTACAACTTCTACGGCGTGAAGACCATCATCCGGGTGGGAAGCGCCGGGGCATACAGCCGCGACCTTCACATCGGCGACCTCGTGCTGGCCGAAGGCGCCTGCACCGACTCCAACTACGCGGACCAGTACAACCTCGACGGCATGTTCGCCCCTATCGGAGACTTCGACCTGCTGCGGAAAGCGGCCGATTCCTGCGACAGGAAGGGCTTCAAGTACATGGTTGGGAACGTGGTGTCTTCCGACATCTTCTACCGCGAAAACGCCAACTCCAAGGCCTGGATGAACATGGGAGTGCTGGCCGTCGAAATGGAAGTGGCCGCCCTCTACATGAACGCCGCCCGCAGCGGCAACCGCGCCCTCGGCATACTCACCATCTCCGACCATCTGCTCACCGGCGAAGTGACCACTTCGGAGCAGCGCCAGACCACCTTCACCAACATGATGGAAGTGGCCCTGTCTGTGGTCTAGGGCTGCAGCGGCTCGCAGCCGAGCAGCGCGTTCACGGTTATCTCCTTCTTCAGGAACAGCATGTAAACGTTGTGACTGAGGGGGAAGACGATGCGGCTGTGCGGAACGTTCATCGTAACCAGCCGCCGTTCATCCCCGACGCTGCAGTCGCACAGCAGGGCGACGCCCGCGCAATTGAAGTCCAGCGGAGTCTTGACTATCAAAACGTTGGACTTTTCGTCCAGACAGAAATCAGCCTCCAGGATCATGGGACAGTTCTCGACGGGGAGAATCGCCGCGGTCTTGTCCCCCTGCATGGGAGGATGGTTCTCGAAATAACCTTCGCCGCCATAGAACATGTTCACCCAGCCCTTCTCCTTCATGCGGTCGGGAAGGAGCCCGGAATACATGTTATTGATGGCCCCCGCCAGAATGTAAGAGGCCAGGACCGACCCTTTGTAGGTCATGTGCTGGTTGGGGGAATAGGTATTCTCGAAACTTTCGGGAGTGAACACCATGTCGTATTCGCCCTGATAATCAAGCCAGAACACGTCTTCGGGCTCGAGCAGGGCTCCGATTGCGCGGTGCCTCACCCCATGGTCCTTCACATGCTTGTGATAAACCGGAAGGGAGATGAATACGGGTGTCACCCCATTCCTGCGGCAGAGCTCTATTATCTTCTTCACGTAGCGCGCATGCTGCTTTCCAACCTTGAAATCCGACTCCACGAGCGGCGGGCCCTCCTTTTCGTAGCGCTCGAGCACGGGCTGCTCGATGCCGGTATTGAAGCGGACGTAACGGCCGAGGTATACTCCCTCGTCTTTAACGGGCTGCTTCGACCAGGCCGCGTTCTTCTTTATCTGGCCGGGGTCGCGGAAAATGAAGGAATGGTTGCGCACCGTGGTGGAGAGGGCTTCCAGCCAGTGGTCGGGAGCGAACAGCACGGGCAGGGAGCAGAGTTTCTGAAAGATGTTCTTGCGGGCCGAGAAACTCTTGAACTGGTCGGAAAGTTCCTGGCCCCGGAGGTCGCGGGTGTTCCCGTCGTAGATGGTGAAGGTCTCTATGACGGCTATTCTCGGCTTCGTGCGGGCGAACGCCTCCTTGAGACAGAAATACGAATCCACGATGTTGGTGCCGGGAGACGCAAGCACGAAACAGTTGGCATCGAGCGCATTGGTAAGATGCTGCGGATTGAGGCCCGTATACATCCTGGAATTCCCTACCATGGCCACGTCGACATTGTTCTTCCTGGTAAAATCGTAGAACGCGTTCCACTTCTTTTCTGTGTGATTGTTGGCCCTGTCGGCCTCGAACCAGTCTTTACTGTCGGTAAATGCCAGCACTGCGCTCGCCGCCGCGACAAGCAGCAGCGACTTGATGATAAGGGCGGTGAAAGTCTTCTTTTTCATTTTTCAGAACTGGAAATAGATAAACGCGTTGTCGCTGCCGTTGCCGTAGATGCCGAGGTAGAGGATGGCCAGGACGAGCAGCAGGTACACTGCCCAGCGCAGGACAGCGCTGCCGTCGAAAAACCGGGCCGCCACCTTCTCTTCATTGTTTTTGGTGAGCAGTTCGATTGCGGCGAGACCTGCGATGAGCAGCAGTGCAAAGAAGAATTCCGCCTTCGGGAGGCCGAATGAGAAGAGAGCCGAAGCGTTTGCGAACCCGAGGTTTCCGAACATCGTCATGGCCTGCGGGAAGCTTTCGGCGCGGAAGAAAATGAGCGACAGGGCCCAGAGCCCCACCACGAGGAAACAGCTGAAGATTTTCGCGGCGGTGCCCTTGGGCTTCAGCCCCAGGAGTTTGTCGAAGACAATGAGGAATATGCCGTTGAGCGCACCCCAGGCCACGAAAGTCCAGGAAGCGCCGTGCCACAGCCCGCTCACGAGGAAGACGATGAAGATGTTGAGCATGGTCCGCGCCCTGCCCTTGCGGTTGCCCCCCAGCGGGATGTAGAGGTAATCCTTGAACCACGACATGAGGGTCATGTGCCAGCGGGCCCAGAAGTCCTTGAAATTCACGGCCAGATAAGGCTTGTCGAAGTTCCGGTGGAGATTGAACCCGAACAGCTTGGCGGCACCCACGGCTATCTGCGAATAGGCCGAGAAGTCGAGGTAGAGCTGGAAAGTGAAGAACACCACGGCCATCAGGCTGGGAAGCCCCGCCGCGGCGGAGGGATCGGCGTAGACGGCGTCTACGTAAACCGCCAGCCTGTCGGCGATGACCATCTTCTTGAAAAGGCCGGCCGCAATGGCGAAGAGCCCCTCCCGGGTGCGATCGTAGTCGAAGGACCGGAGTTCGTGGAACTGCGGCAGAAGGTCTTTCGCACGCTCGATGGGCCCCGCCACCAGCTGCGGGAAGAAGGCGATGAAGGCGAAGAAGGCCACGATGTCGCCGTCGGGCTCGAAGCGCCGGTAATAGATGTCGAGGGTGTAGCTCAGCCCCTGGAAAATGTAGAAGCTGATTCCGACCGGGAGGATGATGTTCAGCGGGGTGAGGGACACCCCGGCGCCGAACAGCCCCAGCAGGGCCGCGAAGCTCCCGATGAAGAAGTTGCAGTACTTGAAGAAGGCCAGCACGCCGAGGTTCACGACCAGGCATACGATGAGCCAGAGCTTGCGTTTCCGCGTATCTTCCGTCCCGCCTACGGCCTTTCCGCAAAACCAGTTGACCGCCGAGATGAAGACTATCAGAAATAGCAGCTTCCAGTTCCAGCTGCCGTAGAAGATGTAGCTCACGGCGAGCAGGAACCAGTTCCGGCGCTTTATCTCCTTCCCGAAGAAAAGGGTGTAAAGAAGGAAGGTAAGAACCAGGAAAATAATGAAGGACAATGAGTTGAACAGCATGGCTCAGACATGTTGAAAGGATCGCCTGGAGCTGTCAAGACGCCTCCAGGCAGCAGCGTCGAACCCTTCAGGCCCCAGGTATGGGCCGTCGTGGTCTATGGTGAATTTCAGGTAGGTGATGGGGACTCTCTGCTGCAGGAACATCTTTTCGTAGAAGGTCTGCACGTCGCGCACTTCGGCGGCGATGCCCTCGCTGCCGGGGCCGTAGAGATCGGTGGTGGAATCGAGAGTTTCGAGCCCGTTGAGGGCGATGAGCGCCCTGGTATACTCGTGGAGGAAGAGGCTGTCGGTCTTGAGATGCACGGCCCCTCCCCGCCTGAGGAACTTCCGGTAGCGTTCGAGGAAGAGGGGCGAGGTGAGACGGCTGTTCGCGCTCTTGGGCTGGGGGTCGGAAAAGGTCAGCCATATCTCTGACACCTCGTCCGGAGCGAAGAAGGCCGTGATGAGCTCTATCCTGGTGCGGAGGAAGGCCACGTTGGGCAGTTTCTCCTCGGTTGCGGTCTTGGCGCCGCGCCACAGCCGTGCGCCCTTGATGTCGACGCCCACGAAGTTCATGCCGGGGTTGCGCCGGGCGAGCTCCAGGGTGTACTCCCCTTTCCCGCAGCCGAGCTCGAGCACTATGGGAGCCTTGCGCGAAGCGAACCAGTTTCCCTTCACCGGATGGTCGCGCAGATGCCCGTAGCCGTCGGGGATGACCTCCTCCGAACTTGGCTGGAGCAGGCAGGAGAACGTCTCGTTCTCGGCGAATTTGCGAAGCTTACCGTGTCCCATTGCGCTTGCAGATCATGCCTATTCCACGGAAGCCGGGGGGTGGGTCGACGGGACGCACCTGCACCGTCCAGAAGCCGGGCGAAGAGGGTTTCACTCCGCTCCGGTAGAGGGATGCGCCGCCGCCTTCCCCTTCGTACGGGAGGTAGACGGTTTCGGTGAGGGCGGGAGCGGCCTCCCCCTCCTTCCAGCTTATTTCGAGGCCGACTGAAGACGAAGAGCTCACCGTGCCCATCACGGGGGCGTCCACCTTCGTGTAGAGGGAGATGTCGTAGCTTGAAAGGGAATCGCTCATGTCGAGAAGGAAACTGTAGACGCCGTCCTCCGCCATGTCGGACCGGATGAACTCCTCGAAGGAGGCCGGTTCGCTGCATGCGGCGGCGAGCAGGGCCAGCGCACAGAGGAACGTGACGCGCCTACTCATCGGATTTGCCCTTGCCTTTCGGGCCGTTTTTCCGACCGCCCTTGGAGCGCTTTTTCCTGCGCTTGCGGGGAGCGTCGAAACGTGAGATGGAGTCGTCCCCCACCGCGGTCACGAATTCGGGCCCTGCGGATTCGGGTTCGACCTTGAGCGATTCGGGTTTCCGGCCGTTGCGGTTCATGCGGATGATCTCCATGACGTCGGCTGCCGCGAGGGGGTAAAGGTCGGAATCGGCGCTCTTGTCGTACGAGAAGTACATGGTTTCGCGGAGGATGTCGGTCTTGCGGAGATACGCCAGGCCGTCCTTGAACTCAAGCGGCTCCTGCACGCGCGGGATGCGGGTATGGGCGTCCTGGTACGAGGCCACCTCGTAATTGAGGCAGCACTTGAGCTTGCCGCACTGCCCCGCGAGCTTCTGCGGGTTGAGCGAAAGGTCCTGCACGCGCGCGGCGGAGGTGCTGATGCTCCTGAAATGGGAGATGTAGCGCGCGCAGCAGAGCTCCCTTCCGCAGACACCTATGCCGCCTATGAGGCCGGCTTCCTGGCGGGCTCCGATCTGCTTCATTTCTATGCGGATGCGGAACTCCTCGGCGAACACCTTGATGAGCTGGCGGAAGTCCACGCGGCCGTCCGCGATGTAGTAGAAGATGGCCTTGGAGCCGTCGCCCTGGAACTCCACGTCGCCTATCTTCATGTCGAGGCCCATTTCGGCCGCGATGCGACGGGCCTGTATCATGGTGTCCTGCTCGCGGGCTATCGCGGCCTGCCATTTCTCCACGTCGTTCTGCTTGGCCTTGCGGTAGATGCGCTTGAACTCGAAGGTGTCGGGGTCGAGCCCCTTGGCCTTCATCTGCTTGGCCACGAGGGGCCCCTCGAGGGTGACGATGCCCAGGTCGCAGCCGTTGGCGGCCTCCACGATGACCATGTCGCCGAGCTTGACGTTCTGCCCCGAGGCGTTGCGGTACATGCCTTTGCGGGTGTTCTTGAAGCGCACCTCGAAGATGTCGGCCCCCGTCTGGTCGGGAACCCCCTTGAGGTAGTTATAGTCGCACAGCTTGCAGCAGCCCTCCCTGTAGGCATAGCCGACTTCCCCCGATGAAGGGTCGGTCGTGGCCACCACGCCGCGATTGCAGTCGATGTCAGTCTTTTCCATCTCAGATATACATATTCAACTTTCGCAAGTCCTTTTCACTGTCCTGCCAGCTTGCAAAGCAGTTTCGCATCCGAAACTTAAATATACATAAACAACTTGTCGGTCAGGTCGGTAAAAAGGATTTTGAGGTTCACGTTGCGGTCTATCATGCCTACCGTGCGGTCGAGCTCCGCAAGCGCCAGGCGCGGGAACTGCCTGCGCAGTTTCGGGGCCCATTCGGCCGCCTCTGCGTCTTCGGAGGCGAGCTGCGGGAGCCCCTGCTGGATGAGGAACACCCTGCGGAACTTCTCCGCGGCGTAGCGGCAGAAGCCCTTTGCGCTTTCGCGCGAGGGCAGCGCGGCCATCTGCTCGCCTGCAGCAAGGGCGTCCGTAAGGTTGCGCGAGAGCAGGGCGGTCATCAGCTGCGACAGCAGCCCTCCGTCTTCATAGGAATCCGCGGCACTCAGGCGGGGCGACGACACCCTGAACATCTGGCAGCGGGACACGATGGTGGGAAGCAGCCGCTCCGGAGCGTGCGTGATGAGCACGAACACCGTCTGCGCTGGAGGCTCCTCAAGCATCTTGAGCAGCTTGTTGGCGGCCTGCGTGTTCATCCTTTCAGGCAGATACACCACGGCCGCGGAGTAGCCTCCTTCGAGCGAATGGAGGCTGAAGGCGCGCAGCAGGGCGCCCGCCTCCGCCACGCCGATGACGGGGTTCTTTCCGTCGAAGCCGAGGGCCCGGTAAAGCTCCGGCTCGCTGAAAGACGGATTTTCGAGCGCAAGGGCGCGGAAATCGGGGATGAACTGCTCGGACGGGGAACGCTCCGACTGCGACGAGGAGGAAGGCAGCACCACCGGGAAGACGAAATGCACGTCGGGGTGGATGAGCTTCGAAAGCTTGTTGCAGTGGGGGCACTCCCCGCAGGAATCGCCGTCCTTGCGGTTGCTGCAGTACAGATACTGAAGGAACGCGAGCGCCATGGGAAGGGCGCCTCCGCCGTCGTTCTCGTGCAGGAGCAGGGCGTGGGGCACCCTGCCGGAGTCAACCGCACCCGCAAGCGCCCTTACGACGTCTTCGTTCCCTTGTATCCGGCTGAATTTCATTTCTTTCGGGTTTCGTTCAGAAGGGCCAGCTCTTCGAGCATCTCCCTGTCACGCGAATGCGGCAGGGCCTGCAGGGAGTCGATGGCCGAGATTACATAGTCGTGGAGCACCCGGTAGGCGTAGTCGATGCCTCCGCCTTCCAGGACCAGCTTGTTGACGACGGAGGCATTCCCGGGATGCGCCTCGATGTCCTTCACCATGCCGCGGATTTCCTGCGGGTCGGATACACCCCTGAGCGCGCCCAGCAGGGGGAGGGTGATTTTGCGCTCTTTGAGGTCGACCCCTGCGGGCTTTCCGATGTCGCCGCCCTCGAAGTCGAGTATGTCGTCCTTTATCTGGAAGGCCAGGCCCATGGCCCTGCTGTATTCCGAGGCGGCCTCGAAGAGGGCCGGAGGGGCCTCCACCGTCTTGGCGCCGCACTCGGCGCAGAGCCTGAAGAGGGAGGCCGTCTTGCAATAGATGATCCGCAGGTACTCCTCCTCGGTGGTGTCGCACAGCGAAGCCTTCTGCTGCTGGAGCATCTCCCCTTCGGCGAGGTCGCTGAAGGTGCGCGCGAAGGCCCTCATTCCCCATTCGTGATAGTTGGAATCGGCAATGAGGCCCACGGCCCGGGCAAGCCAGAAATCGCCCACGAGCACCGCCGGCACGGGGCCGAAGACGCTCATGGCGGTGGGGGCTCCCCTGCGGGTGTCGCTCCCGTCGGCCACGTCGTCGTGGAAGAGGGTTGCGGTGTGGAGCATCTCCACCGCGGCGGCGAAGAGCCGCGTGTCGTCGCTCACCCTGCCCCCGCTGCAGGCCCTGGCCATGAGGAGGGTGAGGATGGGACGGAGGAACTTGCCGGAATTGCCGGCTACCCTCATGTTGAGATCCTGGAGTATGGGCACATCGGAAGAGAGGCGGCTGCGGACCAACGCCTTAACCGCCTCAAGCTCCGGCCCGAGGATATTCCTGATGTCTTGGGAATTCACTTTCCGCTACAGGAATATGGCCACGGAAGCCATTATTCCGGAGCACTTTTGGCTTTGGATGGCTGAGGTCGCGTTGCCTATGTATTCGCTGATCTCGGCTCCGTCGTAAAGCTCCCCGAGATTCCAGAAATAGCGCAGGGAAATCTGGAGCCTGTCGAACAGGTCGATGCCGGCGCCAAGGCCCGCACCGTATTCAAGACGGTTCTTGATGTTGTCCCACTTGATGTCCTTGATGCTGACGTTATCGCTCTTCGCGGAATTGGTGATGGCATATCCGAGGAAGGGTTCGGCGAACACGTAGGGCCTGAAACTTCCGATGGGGAAGCCTACCTGCACCTGGACGGGCAGTTCGAGGAAGCCGGTCTTGAAGCTGATGGTCTTGTAGTCGAAATCTTCGAGACGGGTGCCCTTGACGTTGTAGATGAGGGACGGCTGGATGCCGATGATGCCGAGGTTGAGCCTCTTCGTAACGCCGATATGGTACTGGGTGATGTCGGTGACCTTGTCCGCTGCGTCCTTGATGTTGGTTGCAGAAGAGGTGATACCGGCGATTATGCCGTTCTGGGCGAACACGCTGACCGAAACGACGAGCGCCGCCATTATGACAATGAGTTTTTTCATGATTTATAGGAGGTTGTTGAGTTTGGTCTCGATGTCGGATTTGCTTACGACTCCCACGGTCTTGTCGACCGCGATGCCGTCCTTGAAGAAAATGAGGGTGGGAATGCTGCGGATGCCGAACTCGGCGGCCACGTCTTCGGCGTCGTCGACATTGCACTTGGCAACCAGGGCGCGGCCTTCATACTCCGCTGCGACTTCTTCTACGGTGGGGCCGAGCATGCGGCAGGGGCCGCACCAGGTAGCCCAGAAATCTACGAGAACCACCTTGCTGGAGGCGAGGAGTTCCTTGAAATTGGTATTGTTGACTTCTTGCATGACTTTGATTATTGATTCACAAAGCTAATAAAAATTTTCCACATTCCATGCAAAAGCCCTCAAGCCCAGATTCGGGGAATGTTCGTCGGTGTGCCTGAGAGCCTGCAGTATCTTCGCGGCCGTGTCGTCGTCTTCGACGAAGGTAATCACGGCGTGGTTCAGCTCGGGCCAGGCATGGGTGCCCATGTGGGGAATGCCGTCACTGCTGCCGCGGCCGCCGACGTCGGTCCAGCGGGTGAAACCCTTCTGGCCGAAAAATTCCAGGATGCGGATGATTTCCTCGTTGTACGCCTGGGAATACGCTATGAACAGTGCCTTCATTTTACTTTAGACTTATGATTTCGGGGTTTTCCATTCTCAGCCTTTCCCTTTCCTCGGCGGCCTTGCGCTGCTGGCGGCGTTCCTGACGGGTGGCGAAGATACAGTAGATGGTGGGGATGAGGATGAGGGTGACGATGGTCGAGAACGTGAGGCCCCACGCCACCGTGATGCCCAGCGAATGCCACATTTCGGAGCCTTCCCCACGGCCCAGGGCGAGCGGGAGCATGCCGATTACGGTGGTGAGCGTGGTCATGAGGATGGGCCGGAGGCGGCTGCGGGCGGCCGTCGTGGCCGCTTCTATCACGTTCATCCCGCGCTCGCGCATCAGGTTGGTGTAGTCGATGAGCACGATGCCGTTGTTCACCACGATGCCGACGAGAATCAGGATGCCTATCATGGCCATCATGTCGAGCGTGGTGCCGGTGGCCCAGAGGCCCACGATGACGCCCATGAATCCGAAGGGGATGCTGAACATGATGACGAACGGGTTCACGAAGTTCTCGAACTGGGCGGCCATGACCATGTAGACCAGTATGAGGATGAGCATGAGCAGGGTGGTAAGGTCTTTCATCATGTCCTGCCTGTCCTCGTAGTCGCCGGCCAGCTCGGTGGTGATGTTGGACGGGATGTTCACGGTCTTGACTATTTCGTTGACCCTCTCCACGCCCTGGCTCATGGCCACCCCCTTGGTGGTGATGCCGGTCACGGTGATGTAGCGCTCGCGGTTCTTGCGCTCGATGGTGGGCGGAACCTTGCTCTCGACCACGGTGCCGACCTCCTTGACGCGGATGGACGAGCCGCCCGGGACGGTGAGTATCATGTTTTCAATGTCCTCGACGCTGTTGCGGAACTCCCTGGCGTAGCGGACGCGGATGCTGTACTCGTCGCCTTCCTCGCGGAAGTAGGAGCCCACGGTGCCGCTCATGGCTGCGCTGAACGCGGTGGCTGCGACGGTGGAGTTGAGCCCGTGCAGGGCGAGCTTCTCGCGGTCGAAGTCGACCAGGTACTCGGGCGTGTATTCGTCGCGGCTGAGGACAACCTGCACAAAGTCGCCGCTGAGGTTCATCTTCTGCTGGATTTCCTTGGCGATGCGGTCGGTCTCGTCGAAGTCGTAGCCGTATATCTCGAGGGCCACCGAGGTGGCGCCGCCCATGCCGCCTCCGCCTTCGGTGACCTGGGAACGGGCGATTTCGGGATATTCCTTGAGCTCGGCGCGGATAATGTTGGCGATTTCGGAGGCGCTCCGCTTGCGGTTTTCCATGCTGCCGAGGTTGATGTTCATGCTGATGAGATAGGAGCCGTTGCTGCGCGCGCTGGCCATGGCGTTGTCGGAGTCGGCCTGGCCGAAGCGGTATTCGAACACCTTGATTTCGGGTATTTCGCTCTTGAAACGGGCGTAGAGCTCATGCGCGAAGCGGCCCGTGACCTCCTGCGAAGTGCCCACCGGGAGCTCCACGCTCACGGAAAGGCGGCCCGAGTCGGAGTTCGGGAAGAATCCTGTCTTCATCTTCGGGAGGAGCAGCACGAACACCGCCACGATGAGGGCGAAGGCGCCGAGGGTCACGGTCTTGCGGTGCGTCACGCACCAGTTCACGATGCGGGAGTAGAAATTGCTCAGGCCTTCCAGGGCCCTGTCTATCGGGCCGAAGAACTTCCTGTGAAGGTCGGACTCCTTGGCCTTGGCGCTGAGCATGCCCGACGCCATTACCGGCACCAGGGTGAGGGCCAGCGCGGTGGACACCAGCATGATGATGCTCACTATCCAGCCGAGCTGCTTGAACATGAGCCCCGCGAAACCGGATATCATGGTGAGAGGCAGGAATACGCAGAGGGTGGTGAGGGTGGAACCGATGATGGAGGCGGCCACTTCGGAGGTGCCGTTCACGGCGGCCTCCTTGCGCTTTTCGCCGCGGTCCATGTGCTTGGAAATGTTCTCCAGCACCACGATGGAGTTGTCGACCACCATGCCTATTGCTATGGACAGCGCCGACATGGATATGATGTTCAGAGTGTTGCCCGTGGCGAGCAGGTATACCAGCGAGCCCATGAGGGCTATGGGGATGGCGAGTACGATGATGAAGGTGGCCCTCCATCTGCCGAGGAAGATGAACACCACCAGCATGACCACCAGCATCGTGATGACGATGGTCTTCAGCAGCGACATGATGGTGTTGATGATGTTGTCGGAGGAGTCGATGACGGTCACCAGGCTGATGTCCGAAGGAAGCGAGGGGGCGATTTCCGCCATTTTCTTCTTGACCTTCCGGATGACGTCCACGGTGTTGGCGCCGCTCTGCTTCTGAATCATGATGGTGGCGGCCCGCTCGCCGTCGGTCCAGGATTCCTGGTACTTCTCGGCGGGACCGTCCACGAGGGTGGCCACGTCGCGCAGGTACACGGCGCTGCCGCCGCTGTAACCCACCACGATGTCGAGTATCTCGCGCGGGTCCTTGAATTCTTTCTGTACGCGCAGGGAGTAGGTCTCGGTGCCGATGTCGATGTTGCCGGACGGCACGTTGCGGTTCTCGTAGGCGATCGTCGAGGAGATTCCGGCTATGCTCAGCCCGTAGGCTTCGAGCCTGGCGGGGTCGCAGTAAATCTGGATTTCCCTGTCGGGAGCGCCGATTACGGTGACGGTTCCCACGCCGTCCACGCGGGCGAGCGGGGTGGTCACGCGGTCGTCGAGGATGCGGTCGAGCCCGTTGAAACTCTCGTCGGCCTTGGCGCTGATTATCATGATGGGCATGTCGTCCATGCTGAACTTGCGCAGGAACGGCTTGCTGGCCCCGTCGGGCAGGGTCTGCGATATCATGTCGAGATTGTCGCGGATGTCGTTGCAGGCCACGTCGATGTCGGTGCCGTACTCGAATTCGAGGACGATGATGGCGATGTTCTCGCGCGAACGGGAGGTCATGTCCTTGAGATGCTCGACGCTGTTGAGGCTGTTCTCGAGTACCTTTGTGAGGTTGTTCTCCACGTCGGAGGCGCTGGCGCCGGGATAGGAGCTCATGACCATCACCACGTTGGCGTCGAAGTCGGGCAGCTGGGCGATGGATGTCCTGAGGAGCGCGTAAATACCGAACACGACGAAGGCCACGAACACGAGGATCGTGGTCACCGGCCGGTTGACTGCTGTGCGGTAGATGCTCATAGGACTATCTCTCCACTATCTCTATCCGGGATCCGTCCTTGAGGGCGCTGGCGCCGCTCACGGCGATGCGCTCGCCCTCCTTCACGCCGTCCAGCAGTTCGTAGCTGCTGCCGATGTGGCGGCCGAGCGTGACGGCCGAGCTGTGCACGGTGGTGCCGTCTTCATTGAGGATGTACACGTAGCGCTGGCCGGTGCCGAGCTGTTTCACAACCGCTTCGTCGGGGACCACTGCGCTGTAGTTGTCGCCGAAGCTGAGGGTTGCCTTGCAGTACATGCCGGGCCTGAGGGCGCGGTCGGTGTTCGGCACCTGCACCTCGACCTTGAAGGTGTGGGACACGGCGTCCATCGTGGGATAGATGCGGTGCACCGTTCCGGAGAAGGTCCTGCCGGGAAGGGCGTCGGCCGTAATGCTCACCTTCTGGCCGGTTTTCACCTTGGTGTAGTCGGTCTCGGACACGCCCACTAGGAGCTTGACCGGGGTGATCTGCTGCACCGTGAAGATGGGCTGGGCCATGGCGTACATGTCGCCGCGGTCGTAATTGCGCGCGGTCACCACGCCGTTAATGGGCGAACGCAGGATGGTGTTCTGTTCGAGGTTCTCATATGAGGCCTTGGCCACGTTGTACTGCAGTTCCATGGCCTCGTAGTCGCTCTGCGACAGCCCGCCCTGCTCGTAGAGCTGCTTGAGGCGGGCGAGTTCAGTCTCGGAATTGGCGAGCTGGAGCCTGCTCTGGGTGAGCTGCACGGCGTCCATCTCGGCGAGAATCTGCCCCTTGCTCACGAAGGAGCCCACGTCCACGTTGATCTTCTGGATGCGGCCGCCGCTCTGCGGGGCGATGTTGTTCACCGCGAACGCCTGCACCGAGGTGGAGTACTCTTCGGTCTGGGGGACCGTCTGGAATTTCACGTCCGTCACCGTCACTCGGGTGGGCGGAACTTCGGCAGCCGCTTCCGAAACGGCCGTCTTCTTCTGCCCGCAGGCGGCCACTGCCAGCGCTGCGAGGATTATACCATATATCTTTTTCATTTTTCGTAGATGCTGAAGTCGGCGCCGAGGGTCTGCTCGAGCGAAGCTTTCGCGCCGATGAAACTGTAAACCGCCTGCGACACCGCGAGCTGCGCCTGGGTGAGGGCGAGCTGGGCGTCGCTGAGGTCGGTGAGGGTGCTGCGGCCCACCTCGTAGCTCTTGGAGGCGATGCCGTATGCCTTGGTCGCGCTCTCGCTGGCCTTGAGGGCGGAGGAGTAGCTCTTGGTGGCCGTTTCCATGGTGTTGAGGTACTGGCGTATCGCCACCCGGAGGTTCCTCTCGGTGTCTTCGCGCTGGATGTCGAATTCCTGCTGCTGCACCCGGGCCTGCTTTACCGCATGGTACCTGCTGCCTCCCGAGAAGATGGGGATGTTCAGGCTCAGGCCCACGGTGGCATAGGGATGCCAATTGTATTCGCTGAAGTTGAACTCGTTCTCCATGGCGTTGGCGCTGGCGCTGAAGGAAAGGGCGAGCGAGGGGATGCTCGCGTACTTCTGCATCTTCACGCTGTTCGCCAGCTGTTCGGCCTGGATTTCCAGCTGCCTGAGGGTGGAGTTCTCCGACAGGTCGATGTCTTCGGGAACCAGGCCGGCAAGGTCGCCCGCATAGTCCATGAGCGATTCGGCCACGTCGATGTCGAGGTCGAGGTCGACGCCCATGAGGGCTTTCAGCTGCCAAAGTGTCAGGTAGACGGCGTTCTCGCTGTCGTAGAGGTTGGGGACGGCGTTGGCCACGGCCGTCCTGGCCCTTGCGAGGTCGAGCTCGGAGGCCTTGGACACGTTGTACTTCTGCTCGGTGAGTTCGCAGTTGGCCACAGCGTTGTCGTACACGCTCCGGTACACCTTGCCGGCCTCCTTGGCGAGGAGCACGGCATAGTAGGCCTGCTTCACCTGGGTTATCATCTGAAGCCGCGAGCCCCGGGCCTTCTCCACCGCTAGCTCCACGTCCTGGCCCGAAATCGACAGGCTCTTCCAGAGCTGGGCGTTGACGATGGGCATGCTTGCCGACACGCCGCCGTTGAAGGTGTTCCAGCGGCCGACTTCGATGTCGACCGACTGCCCGCCCATGTCCATGGACATCACCTGCTTCTTGAGGGTGCGGCTGAACGAACCGGTGGCGTTCACCGAGGGGAAAAGCGCGGCGTAAGTGCCCTTGCGGGCATACCCTTTGGCTTCGATTTCCTTGTCGGCCACCCTCACGGAGGCATTCTCGCTGAGAGCTATCTCCAGCGCCTGGGCGAGAGTTATCACCGTCGCCGAAGTATCGGCCGCCTGAAGTGCCGGGGCCGATTGCTCTGCCGGGGCAGGCTGCCCTGAATGTATGGCGGATTGCGCCTGAAGTGCCGGGGCCGCATGCAGGGCGACCGCAGCCAATATAATCCGAATCATTTTCGCTATGTATTTGGCCTGGTCTTGCAACAAATATTATACCTTTTTACCATGGCCGGCAGCCATATTCGTTGCCGTGTTTTGTAAGTAGCTGTAATCCAGGCAATAATGAAAAAACGGTACCTCAATATCGGGGTACCGTTTTTGCGTAAAGTGCTTTGAATAAGACAGTTAGCTAAAACATCCTGATCAATTGCGGCGGAAAGCGGAGCGGAAATTGGTTTTTCGGCCGCCCGTCTGGAAGACTCCGCCGCACCTTTCGATTGGCTCGCAAAGTACCCTTCTGGAAGACTCCGTCGGGGCCGGCAGGCCAACTTGCACAATACACGGCCGGAAGACTCCCCCAGATTCTTCGCTGGCGCTCAGAATGACAGTTGGCTCTCAGAATGACAGCTGGTGCTCAGAATGACAGCTGGTGCTCAGAATGACAGTTGGCGCTCAGAATGACAGGGTCGGGTCAGAACTCGACGATGAGGATGGACTGGGGGGCGACGGACAGGCCGGCGGAGGGGTTCACCTTTTCGCCGGTTACGATGTCGGTGCCCTCACCCAGGCCGGCGCTGATTTCGGCGTAGTGGTCCCAGGGAATCGTGCGGGCCTCGGAAGAGTTGTTCACATACACGAACACCGTGTCGCGGCCGTCGTAACGGAAGAAGGCATAGGTGTTGTCGCGCGTGAGGAAGTGCATGGTCCTGCCGTTGTGCAGCACGGGCGTATCCCTGCGCCAGCGGAAGAGCCTTGCGGTATAGTCGTGCAGCTCGGGCGAGACGCTGCGGGGATAGGGCGCCGGAGCATTGTAGTCGAGAGACCGGCCCTCGGCCGTGAAGAGGTCGGGAACGGAAGCGTCGGCGGTCCATCCTCCCGGGAAATCAGCGCGCTTGGAACCGTCGTGCCAGTTGTCGTAGGCGCGGCTGAAGAGCATCTCGTCGCCGTTGTAGAGCTGCGGGATGCCGCGGACGGTGGCCAGCAGGCCGAGCGCCATGCGCATCTTGTCGGGATTCCCCCCGAAAGTGTCGCCCAGACGGTTGTGGTCGTGGTTCGCCAGGAAAGTCATCATGCGGGACAGGTCGTGATAAGTGGCATCGTGGCTCAGGGCCTCGTAGACACGGGTGAGGCCGCGGCCCCACATGTTCTCGTCTCCGTCTTCGCACAAACCGGCCACCACAGCCTCCTCAAGCGGGAAATCCATGATGCTGGGCAGATGGCTGTCGAACCCGTCGGGATTGGCGTTGCCGCCCTGCCAGTAGGCAAGCTGGTCGGCGGTGGAGGTCCAGCACTCCCCTACGATGTTCATCCAGGGATAGTCGGCGAGCACGGCCTGGCACCAGCGGCTCATGGGCTCCTTCTCATTGTAGGGATAGGTGTCCACACGCAGGCCGTCGAGCCCGGAGAACTCGATCCACCACAGCGCCCACTGCTGCAGGTACTTGAGGGTGAACGGGTTGTCAAGATTCATGTCGGGCATCATGGGCACGAACCAGCCGCCCTCCTGAAGGGCGAGGTCGTACTGCGAGGCGTTGGGGTCGAAATTGGTGCTGAACGCGGCGTTCATGTTGGTGTATTCGGGCCACTGGTTGATCCAGTCCGCGAAGGGAAGGTCCTTCATCATCCAGTGGAAGGTGCCGCAGTGGTTGGTGACTATGTCCATTATGACCTTGAGCCCCCTGGAATGGGCCTGCCGCACCATCTCCTGATAGAGGGCGTTGCTCCCGAAACGCGGATCCACGGCGTAATGGTCGGTGACCGCGTAGCCGTGGTAGCTCTCGAAGTCCTGGTTGTCCTCGAGCACCGGAGTGAGCCATACGGCGGTGGCGCCGAGCCCCTCGATGTAGTCGAGATGGTCGATGATTCCCTGGATGTCGCCCCCGTGGCGGCCGAGATAATTCTCGCGCCCGTCGGGGTCGTTCATCCCGGCGATGCGGTCGTTCGACGGATCGCCGTTGGCGAAGCGGTCGGGGAAGATGAGGTAGATCATGTCGGCGGTGCCGAAGCTCTCGCGTGCAATGGAAGCCTTCCTGCCGATGTGGTAGGGAGCCTTCATCGCGGGAGCGCCGTTCTCGCTGAACACCAGCCAGCAGTCACCCTCAACCCCGGAGGCGACGTTTACATCGACGAAGAGGTAATTGGGGCTGTCAGCTTTATGTATACCGCTGACTCTCACCCCCTTGAGGCCTTCTACGGAAACGCTGTAACGCGAAATTTCCGGGCCGTTCACCATGAGCTGGAGGCTGTTTTTCATGCCGCTCCACCAGCATGGAGGCTCCACCTTCACGAGCTGACCGGGGGCGGCGTCGGCCACCTTGGAGGGATCGAACTTTGGTGCGCAGGCCGCTACCGCGAGCACTGCTGCGAGCAGAAGTGTCTTTCTCATTTCTTCAGGAGCATGTACTGGTATTCAGACAGGGCGATGCTCTCGCCCAGAGTTATCTTTTCACCGCTGCGGAGGTCGTTCACTCTCAGGCCTTCCCACCCTTCGGGAGTCGCGATGACATGACCTTCGGGACGCACGTTCACAACCACGAGGAAATCGCCCGCCTTCTGCAGCACGAGCACGTCGTCGGTGGTGAAGGACTTGTTGTCGGGACCGTGGATTTCGGGATAGTCCCTGAAAATGTGGAGCATCTGGCGGTACTCGCCGCGGACGTCGGGATTGGCCGTCCAGTCCATCGGTACGTATTCGAAGAAATTGATGGGCTCGTCGTATGCCACCTCCTGCTCGCCGTAGAGCAGGGCCGCGCCGTTCATGAAGACGGCCGCGGCATAGGCCGCAAGCGCACCCTGGCGCCCGCCGAACTCCTCGACCGTAGAGAGTTTCGTGGCCTCGTCGTGATTGGTGGTGAAACGGAGCTTGAGCTTGCCGGGAGGCACCTGCGAGTATTCTTCCTCCTCCACCCTGAGGAGTTCACGGGCCGAGGAGTCCTTGCAGAACACGTCCCTGAGCGCGGCCATGTACTCCCATGCGTAGTTGAGGTCGAAGCCCGAGGTGAAATTCTCGCGCTTGTGGCCTTCGGCCAGCATGAGTATCGGACGGCGCGATGTTTCGCGGAGGGTCCTGATGCACTCGGCCCAGAAATCCGCGGGAACTTCGTCGGCCACGTCGCAGCGGAAGCCGTCCACGCCGCACTCCATGATCCAGAACAGCATGCTCTCCGTCATGCGCTTGCGCATTTCGGGGTTGTCGTAGTTAAGGTCGGCCACGTCGGTCCAGTCGGTGCCGGCGGGATAGATGATGTTGCCGGAGGCGTCCTTGGTGTACCAGTCGTCGTGCCCTTCGGCGAGCCACTTGCTGTCCCAGGCGGTGTGGTTGGCCACCCAGTCCATGATGAACGCCATGCCGCGGGAGTGGCACTCGCGCACCAGAAGCTTGAAGTCGTCGAGGGAACCGAATTCGGGATTGACGGCCGTGTAGTTGGCTATGCTGTAGGGAGAATTCTTGCTCTTCACCTGCCCTATCGGGTAGACGGGCATTATCCACACCACGTTGGTGCCCATGCTCCTGATGGAGTCGAGCTGGGGAATGACCGCGAGAAGCGAAGCGCTGTCGGCAAACACGCGGGGGTTCACCTGATACATTATAACCTGCTCGGGAACGGGCATGACATATTCAGGCTGAGGTTCCGCCTTGGGCTTGCAGGAAAACAGCGCAAGGACGGCGGCAGATGCCAGTAACAACTTTTTCATACGAAGCTAGTAAAGTTTGAACACTACGGAAGAATAGGGGTCGAGCACCAGCCGGCCGCCGCTCATTTCGGCGCTGCCGAGGATGGCCACGGGCTTGGAGGTGTCGTCGGAGAAGGAGAGGGCCTTGACGGCGGCGGTGACGTTGTGGATGACGAGCATCCGGTTGCCGGAAGAGTCGCTCATGTACCAGGCGGCCACCCCTTCGTCGGCAATGTTGGTGCAGGCGCTCATGGTGCCGCCGGCAAGGGCGGGATAGGTGTTGCGAAGGCGCGAGAACGTCTTGTAGACGCCCAGAACGGAAGTCGCGTCGTTCTCCTGGGTGCTCACCGCGAAATCGCTCCCGTTCAGGGCGGAAATCACTTTTCCGCCGAGGGCGGACCCGGCCCACGTGCCCCCGTTCCAGTTCATGGGAGTGCGCACGTACTCGTCGCCTCCGCTCTTGCTGCCGTAATAGCCCAGCTCTTCGCCCTGGAAGATGAAGGGCTGGCCGGGAGCGGTGAGGAGGATGGCGCCCGCCTGCTTTTCCTTGGCGGCGGACTTCCCGAGGACCTCGCCGGTGCGGTCCTCGTCGTGGTTGGAGAGCTTGAGGGAGTTGACGTTGCCGCTTCCGGAGAAGACGGCCTGGTGGGCGAGCATGTCGTTGACGAAGGCCCGGCCCGTCCTGGTGCCGTTCAGGGTCTCGCTGAGGCGCCACCAGAAGCTGAAGTTGAACACCGACGGGAGCGCCTCAAGGTAGGTGGAATAGGGGGCTCCGCTGTCGTTGTACTCGTTGAAGACTTCCCCCACCATGTACATGTCGTCGCTGTGGCCGGCGGCCTTGTAGGTGGCGTTGCAGTGCTCATACCAGGCCGAAAGGAGAGCCTTGTTGGAGGCGTTGTTCCACGAGTTGAGCCCGCCGCAGATGTGCTTGACGGCATCGAGCCTGAGGCCGTCCACGCCCAGTTTTATCCATTTGTCGGCCGAAGCCGCGAGGTCTTGGAAAGCTGCGGAAGACGCGAAGCTCTGCGGGCTGCCGTAGTTGAGGTCGGGCATGGTGGTGCTGAAGGCTCCCATGTAATACACCGTGCCCCCTCCGGAGACGTTGGAGAGTTCGATGCGGTAGCGGCCGGAACCGCTGAAGCTGATGTCGGCCCCTTCGGCCACGAGGGTCTTGGGCTGCTGGAGAAGGAGTTGGGTGTCGCCAGCCTGCGCGCCGTACTTGGAGCCGCTGTCCCAGTTGGGATATTTCCTCACCAGCATGCCGCAGTCACCGGGGATGTCCATTATCAGGTAGGGGTTGCCGCCGGCGACATCCACGAAACTCACCGCCTTGCCGTCCTGGCCGGTCTGCCAGTACCAGAGGTTCCAGCTGGAGCTGCCGCTCTTGACGGCCTCGGTGGTGGAGCTTATCGTCAGCACGGGAGATGCGGTGGAGATGCTCTTCCACTCCCCGGAGCTGTAGGTTGTACCCGTGAGCATGGGGAACTTGGAATAGTCGCCAGAAGGATTGGAAGTGATGAAATAGTAATCCCGGTAGGGGCTGGAAGCGTTTGCGACGGCCTCCCTGAACCAGCCGTTGTCGGCTCCGGAATGGTTGAGGACGTAGTCGAGATAAATCTTTATGCCTTTTGCATGCGCGGCGTCCACGAGATTCTTGAAATCCTGTTCGCTGCCGAAAAGGGGATTTACCGTGTAGTAGTCGTTCACGTCGTAGCCGTGATACGAGCTGGTGGGATGGATGGGAGAGAGCCAGAGGGCCGTGACCCCCATCGCGTCAAGGTAGTCGAGCTTCGAGGCGATGCCGTTGAAGTCCCCGACCCCGTCACCGTTGCTGTCGCAGAAGGTGTAAACCAGAATCTGATAGGTCGTGGACGCACGCTTTACGCCGTCGAAGGAATCGGGTGAAGCTTCGAGGGTGTAGTTTGAGGGGGCTTCCGGTTCCTTGCACTTGGAGGCGCAGAACATCACCGTCAACGCGGCGAGCACCGGGAGCACAATGTTCCTGATAGTTTTCATGCTTCTGCAGTTTGGATAAAAAGCAGACCGGAGTCCGGTCAGGGACTCCGGTCCAAAGAGAATTTACTGCTTGGTCACGGTCGCGTGGGCCTTGCCGTCGCAGAGAGCCGCAAGCTCGATGGCATAGGTGCCGGCCTCCCCGATCTTGAGGTTGTCTCCGCCCTGGGTGAGAGCGTCGAGGGCTCCGCCCCAGTTGATGTCCCAGCCGTCGTTGGCGCGGAACTTATATTCGTCGGCCGCCAGCTCGACGGTGCCTTTCCAAAGGCCCGATTCGGCGTCGTAGGCGAGGTCGGTGTCGGTATCCCATCCGCCCGCCTGGGCAGGACCGATGAGGCCGATGCCGTTGATGAGCGTGAGGCTGTAGGTCATGGCGGTGAGGTCCACCTCTATCATGTAGTAGCCTGCAGTCTCGGGAGCCGGGCAGTTGCTGCCGCCGTTGTCGGCGATCCTGCCTTCCCCGTCATACTCCCAGTCGCCGCTCCAGTCGTCCTCGTTCGGTTTGAACTTGAACTCGCCGGAGAGGTAGCCGAAGCCCTTGTACTTACCGTTGAAGGCGTCGCCGTCCTTGCCGCTGCTCAGATAATACACTCCGCTCCAGCCGGTGTCGCCGCCGATGGCATAGATGTACTCGTTGTAGGTGCCGGGTTCAACCGGTTCGGGAATATCGGCTTCGCCGGAGATGGTGATGGTCTCGGCTGCGGGATTGTAGGTGATGAAGATGCTGCCGTCGCCGACCTTGATGTTGGGGCCGTCCGCTTCGACCGCGAAGGGTTCACCCATCGCGACGAAGTTGCCGCCGCGGTTGACCGCCCAATCCTCGTTCACGCGGATCTTGATCTCGTCGGAAGCGGTGATTGCAAGGTTCTCGTAGACGAAGTTGCCGTCGGCGTTCTCGTACATGATGTAGTCGGGAGCGCCCCATCCGTTGATGGTACCCACGACGCCCCAGTAGGTAACGTCGGCGCCGGCCTCGACTACGATGACGACCTCGTCACGCTCGAAGAAGTAGACGTCGATCGCGCCGTCTACACCGGGCTTGATGTTCGGGCCGCCCGCGACTGCCTTGACGGCATGTCCGAGGTTGGAGGGTGCACCGTAGTCGCCCTGACCCCAGTCGTTGTTGTAACGGATCTTGATTTCATCGGAAGCGCTGACCGCAACGTTCCGGGCCACCAGGCAGCTCTTGCCGTCGACGGCCTTCATCGGGATGTCGGGAGTGCCGCCCCAGCCGTTGATGGAACCGACCACGCCCCAGCCTGCGGTGGAGACGGTGATGGTCTGGTCGTTGGTGTCGTAGGTGATGATGTAGGTTCCGTTTTCGGGGATGACGAAGTTGGGACCGTTGTCGGAAACTGCCGCGAACGGAGTGCCGATGGCCTCAAGGACGCCGCCCACGCTGAGCGACCAGTCGTGGTTGTGGCGGATCTTGACTTCGGTACCCGCGGTGAAGGCGGTGGCCGGACTTGTCCAGACGCCTTCGGCGACGGTCATGTCGACGTCACCCGCCCAGCCGTTGAAGCTGCCGATGAGCGACCACACTTCAGCGTCGTCGCCACCGTAGACCGTGATGGTCTTGGGTTCGGAGGCGGCGTCGAGCACCATCTTGTAGAAGCCGGGATCGGCGAGGACGATGTTGTTGCCGCCGGGAACCGCCTCGAAGGGCTGGGCGAGGGCGACCATGTCGCCGCCGTAGTTCTCATCCCACGAGCCGTCCTTGCGGATCTTGACTTCCGCACCGGCGTCGGTGGTGGTGAAGTAGCCGGTGTAGACACCGCTGCCGCTCATCATGATGTCGGTGTAGTTGCCGTCCGCATCACTGCCCCAGCCGTTGATGCTGCCCACGATGCCGTAGCCGGTGGGGGCGACGGGCTCGTCGGTACCGGGCTCACCGGGAGTGCCGCTGCCGTACGGGTCGGTGATCTCGGCGCCGTACTTGCTGGTGCTCCAGCTTGCGGAGCAGGCATCCCAGTTGTTGAGGTCGAGGACAATACGGTAGTTGCCGCCCTCTTCGATCTTGAGGTTGTCGCCGCCGTTGGAGAGATTGGCGACGTCGCCGCCGAGGTTGTAGCCCCAGTCATTGTCGAAGCGGAACTTGAACTCTGAACCGGCCTCGACGTTCTCGATGTCGACGTAGAAGACCTGACGGTAGGGATCCTGAAGCATCTCGAAGTCGGTGTCCCAGCCCGTTCCGGCGATGGAACCGATGACGCTGACGCTGTTGAAGCCCTTGTTCATGGTGAGAACCGGACCGTCGAAGTTGGAGACGTCGAGCTTGAAGCTGTAGTACTTGTAAGAGGTGTACTGGGTGATGTTGTCGTTGCTGCCGTTGAGCAGGTTGAGGGTCGGGCTTTCGGCCGCCGACGAAGGATCGGCCACGCCCCAGTTGCCGCTGTCGTTGTCCCAGTCGGGCTCGCCGGTGAACTTGAACTGGTTGCCGGAGGTCTCGGCCTGGTCGTCGGTGATGAAGCAGGCCACGCCCACGAAGGTTGCGCCGTCGCCGCTGTAGTTGAACAGGTGCAGGGCCTTGTCGTGGTTCCAGCCGTTGGCGGTACCGGGCATCCAGACACGGTTGTAGGTGATTTCGGAATCGTAGGTGGTGACCTGCGCGTTAATCACGTTCGAAGTCTGGGTGGTGCCTGAGATGATGCTGTTCTCGCCGTACATGTCGGCGGTGATCCAGAAGTATACGGTGGCGGCCGTTTCGGCGGAAACGCCGGCTCCGAGGAGCTGGTTGTTCAGGTCTTTGGCGGCTACCGCGATGGAGGTGTTGCTCCTCATGGTTCCAAGCTTGAAGGCATCGGAAAGGTCGGCCGCGGTGGCACCGAAGAGGGTGTACATCACGGGAGTGGCGACGCCGTACTCAGCCTTGGAATACGTGAAGGTGTCGAAAGCCTCGCCTTCGACCAGGGTATAGGGACCTGCCGTGAGTTCGTTCAGCACGGGAGCCACCATGTCGGCGGGATCGTAGTAAACGAATTCTTCATGCTGGCAGGAGACGGCCGCGAGGGCCAGGGCGCCCGCCAGGAATATGCTAAGTATCTTTTTCATGGTCTTCATTATTTATAGGCTTCGTGCTGCGTGAGATTGCCGTTGGCGTTGAGGTCGGACGCAGGAATGGGGAACAGGGCCCTGTAATCGGAGACCGCGGTGCCCTTTTCGTCGCCGCCCTTCCAGTCCCAGACATAATCGCTGCCTGTGAAGTAGCCGAGACGGATGAGGTCGGACCTCCTCCAGCATTCCTGGTAGAGCTCGCGGCCGCGCTCGTCGCGGATGGTGACTTTGTCGTAGGTGGACAGGGCGCCCATGCCGGCGCGGGCACGTACCTGGTTGAGATAGGAGAGGCCCTGCGCGCTGCTGACGCCGGAGTCGGAATGGAGGCCGCATTCGGCCAGCATGAGGAGGACGTCCGCATAGCGGAATACCGGGAAGTCGGTGTCGACGAATCCCACTGCGCTGGCGGCGCTGCCGTCGGACTTCACGTTGGTGAACTTGATCGCGGGATGGCCGCCCTTGGCCCAGTCGCCGATGTCGGTGATGGGACCGCTGTGCATGCCGTCGTCGGTGGAATAGAAGAGCTTGCGGGCATCTGCATCATCGAAGAGCTGATAGAAGGTGTCGGTGGCGCGGAGACCTGCCCAGCCGGAGGAGATTCCGACCGAGGAAGCCTCGATGCCGTCGCCGGTGGAAGCGAAGATGATGTAGTTGGTGGCGCCGTAGCTCTGGGTGTTCACGCCGTCTTCCTCGATGGCCCATATGATCTCGTCGGTGCACTTGTCGTTGTCGGCGCAGAAGAGATCCCTGTAGTTGGAGTGGAGGCTGTAGCCGGCGGAAGCGATGCGGCCGAGGATGGCTGCGCACTTGGCCCACTGGGCGGTGCCGGTGTAAACTTCGGCATTCAGGTAGAGCTTGGCGAGAATCATCATGGCGGCGCCCTTGTCTACGCGGCCGTAGGCCTTCGGGCTGCGGGCGGCGGGAAGAATGTTGCCGTCGATGAGATCGGTGAGTTCGGTCTCAAGCCAGGCGTAGAGGTCGGCGCGGCTGATTTCCTCGGGAGCGACTCCGATCGTGGAGTTCTCGTCGACGAAGGGACCCTTGCCGAAGCAGTCGATGGCGTGCATGTAGCAGTATGCGCGGAGCACGCGGGCCTCGGCTATCATCTCGTCCTTCTCGGACAGGCTCACGCTGGTGGCGTTCGCCTGGCGGATGAACTCGTTGCAGAGCGAAATCTGGAAGTAGATCCTGGAGTAGAACGCGTAGATGAAGGTGTCGTCGGTAGTCCAGTTGAGAGCATGGAAGTTCTTGATGGTCTGGTCGTTCCAGTTGCAGGCCGACTCATCGGTGGTGAGCTCCATGTGATGGTACAGGCCGCGGATGTACTGGCTGGCGCCGCCGTCGAGACCCGAAATCGAAGGATCGCTGTTCGGGCCCATGAAACCGGAGGTGCTGAAGCCCGTATAGATGCCGGCGAGGAAGCTGACGAAATCCTGCTCGGTGGTGAGGGCCTTGTCGGAAGTGTTCAGGTTCGGGTCGAGGACCTCCTTGATGGTGAGGTCGCCTACGCAGGCGGTGAGGCCCAGGCTGAGAACGAGTGCACTGAGTATGTATTTGATTTTTTTCATTTCTTGTGTCCTCCCTGTTAGAAGTTAAGTTTGAGACCAAGGATGAAGGTGCGCGGGCGCGGATAAATCGTGCCGTCTATGCCGCCGTAAACTTCGGGGTCGATGCCGCCGTAGTTGGTGAAGGTATAGATGTTCTGCACCGTACCGTAGATGTTCAGGCCCAACAGCCTTTCACCGAAGCGCATGAGCTCGGGGAAGGTGTAGCCGAGGGTGAAGTTGTCCAGCTTGAAGAAGGACGCGTCACGCACGTAGTAGTCGGAAAGGTAGCGGGCGTTCTGGAAGTTGCTGTCCAGGGCCGAGGTGAGACGGTTGCTGATGAAGCTGTTGATCCAGAGGTCGTTCCACATTTCGGCGTCGGAAGCCACGTTGTAGTAGTTCCAGTTGCCGAGCATGCCGTGGCCGGAGAGGGCTGCGGTGAGGTTCTTCCAGGTGAACTGGATGTTGACGCCGCCGGTGAAGTCGGGCGAAGGCTTGTGGTAGAAGTACTTGTCGTCCGCGGTGATCTGGCCGTCGCCGTTGCGGTCCACGTAGGCGCCGTCGATGGGCTTGCCGTCGGTGCCGTAGAGCTGCTGGTACACGTAGAAGGCATTTGCGGGCTGGCCGACCATGTGCATCTGCACGTTGTTGCCGGTACCGCCTGCGATTCCGCCGGTCTCGACGCCGGAAACGTCATCCTTCGCAGCGTTCAGCTTGGTGATCTCGTTGTGGTTGTAAGCGCCGTTGATGCCGATCTGGAGGCTCATGTCCTTGGTTTCGACGGGGATGAAGTTGAGTTCAACCTCGACACCCTTGTTCACCAGGTCGCCGATGTTGGTGGTGAGGTAGTTCGTGAGGGCGGAACCCGCAGCTACGGGGATGTAGTTGATGAGGTCGCTGGTGGGACGGTTGTAGACGTCCACGGATGCCCTGACGCGGTCGCCCGCGAAGCCGAGGTCGACACCGACGTTGTAGGTGGTCGTGGTCTCCCACTTCAGGCCGGCGTTGTATCCCATCGGGCTGATGGGGTTGATGAGCTGGCTGCCGAAGTAGTAGTAGCTGCCGAGCAGGTTGGTGTAGTAGGTGCCGATGGTGGGATAGTCACCCTTCTGCAGGTCCTGCTGGCCGGTCTTGCCCCAGCTCAGACGGAGCTTGGCGGTGGAGATGGCGTCGCTTTCCTTGAGGAAGGGCTCGTTCTTGATGTTCCAGCCGAATGCGACGGAGGGGAAGAGGCCCCACTTATTGTTCTGGAACCTCGAGGTGCCGTCACGACGGATGGTGGCGGTGAGCAGGTACCTGTCGGCATAGTTGTAGTTGGCCCTGCCGAAGAACGACACGAGGAAGTACTCGGTCGCGAAGGGATTGTTGGCGAGCACGGAGCCGTCGGTGAGCTTCACGGTGTTGGAGTGGCTGCTGTTGGAGAAGTGCTGCCAGCTGTAACCGGCCATGAGGTCGACGTTGTGCTTCTGCGCGAAGGTGTGGGTATAATCGGCGTAGAGCTCCAGGGTCTGGTCGTTGCGGGTGTAGTCGTAGTCGGTATGGTAGCCCGAACCGGACTGCTGGGTGTTGTGGGCCGACTGGGCGGAGCCTTTCTCGGCCTCGGTGACGCCGCTGCTCTTCGCAAAGTCGATACCGAGGTTGAGGTTGATCCTCAGGTCTTCGAAGCCATGGATCTTGTAGTCGAACTGGGCGTTGCCTATGAAGCGGTCGGCGTTGGCGCTGTCCTTCTTCTGGTTGAGGAGGGCGACGGGGTTCATGGTGGCCATGGTGTTGAAGGTGCCGTCGGCGTTCATCCACTCGAAGTAGCTGCCGTCACTGTTGTAGACGGGGTGGCTGGGATCCATGTGGATGGCCGCGCCGATGGCGTCCTGGTTCGCGAAGAAGTTGTACTGGTGGTTGTACTTGCCGTTCAGGTTGACGGTGAGGTGCCTGTCGAGGAGAACGGGGCTGAGGTTGACGGATGCGGTGGCCCTCTTCATGTCGGAAGTCTTGAGGGTACCCTGCTGGTTGTTGAAGCCCAGGGACACGCGGTAAGGCATGATACCCGCGCTTCCGAGGCCGAAGTTGCCGCGGACGCTGGCGTTCACCTCGTCGCCGTTGGCGAGCTGGTAGATTTCCTTCTGCCAGTCGGTGTCGGCGGTACCCATGGCCGCGAGGCCGGGAGCGGGATCGGAGATGTGGTCGGTGATGGCCTGCTTCACCTGAGCCGCGTCAAGCACGTCCACGAGCTTGCTGACCATGCTCAGGGAGTGCTGGTAGTTGACGTCGAAGCGGGGTGCGGAAGAGCCCTTGTTGCCCTTCTTGGTGGTGATCACGATAACGCCGTTGGATGCGCGCGAACCGTAGATGGCGGTGGCGGAGGCGTCCTTGAGGACGGTGAAGCTCTCGATGTCGTTCGGGTTGATGGAGGACAGGGGGTCGCCCGTGCCGCTCACGCCGTCGTTGCTGACGGGAAGGCCGTCCACGATGATGAGGGGATTGTTGGTGGCGGAGAGCGAGGAACCGCCGCGGACACGGATGGTGGGGGCGGAACCGGGCATACCGCTGCCGGCCGTTACGACGACGCCCGCCGACTTGCCCCTGATGAGGTCTGCCGGGCTGGTGATGGCGCCCTTGTTGATTTCATCGGCCTTGACCGTGGCGACGGAACCGGTGAGGTCTTCCTTCTTGACGGTACCGTAACCGATTACGACCACGTCTTCAAGGAATTCGGTATCCTCGAGGAGGGTGATGGTTGCAGGCATCTGCGAGGCCGTGAAGGTCTGCGTGGCGTAGCTCATGCAACTTACCTCGATGATCGCACCGGGGCCGGAAACTGTGAGAACGTAATTGCCGTCGAGGTCTGTCATGGTGCCGGTGGTGGTGCCACGCTCCATGACGGCGGCTCCGATTACGGGGCCCATCGCGTCGACAACCGTTCCCTTAACCTGATATCCGTTCTGCGCGGACATCGAAGCCGGGATGATCATGCAGAGCATGAGTCCCAGGAATGCGGTTAAAATCCTTTTCATTGGTTGGTTGGTTAATATTGATAGATGAGTTAATGTTTGCGTACCTGAATGAACCTGACGCACACTGCGCCCAGCACCAGGAAAGCTCCCGCGATGGCGAGCATCGCCGCCTGGGAGCCGCCCGCGAGCCTGAGCACGAGGCCGCCCGTGGCGGCCGCGATTATCTGCGGCAGGCAGATGGTGCAGTTGAACAGCCCGAGGTACGAGCCCATGTAAGGATTGCCTTCGAGGGCGTTGGTGAGCAGGGTGAAGGGCAGGGCGAGCATCGCGGCCCAGGCGGCTCCGATGAGGAAATAGGAGGCGCAGGCCACGAACTTGTCGTGCACGAAGAGCATGCTCACGAAACCGACGGCCCCGATGAGCAGGCTCACCACGTACGCCGTCTTGATGTTCTTGAACTTGGGGATCACGAGGGCCCAGAGGATTGAGCCGCAGGCCTGCACGGCGAATACGACGCCCACCCAGTTGCCGGCGTCCTGGTATGCCTTGGACGCGGTGTCGGTGACGCCGCCCCAGCAGTTGTAGGCCAGGGTACCGTTGGAATAAGTCCACATGTAGAGGAAGGCGGCCCAGCAGAAGAACTGCACGAGGCCCACGGTCCAGAAGGTGCGGGGAGCCTTGGTGAGCAGCTTCAGAAGGCCTTCCTTGGGCTCCGCCTGCTGTTTTTCAAGGTCGATGCCGTGGAATTCGGCATACTCCTTCGGGGGCATCTCCTTCACCTTCATGAAGGTGTAGAGCACGCAGATGATGAGGATGGCCGCGCCCACGTAGAAGGAGGTCTTCACCGAATCGGGGACCACCCCTTCGGGGGCTTCGTTGGCGATGCCTATCCATGTGAAGAAGATGGGCAGCAGGTAGCCCACGAGGCTGCCGGCGTTGCAGAGGAAGCTCTGGATGGAATAGGCCTCGGTCTTCTGCTCTTCGCCCACCATGTCGCCCACCATCATCTTGAAGGGCTGCATGGCCACGTTGATGGAAGTGTCCAGGAAAATGAGCGAGAACAGGCCGAACCACATGGCGGCGTTGAGCCCGAGGAAGAGGTAGGCCGTGGAGAGGTTGAGGCTGCCCGCGTTGGGCAGGAACACCATCACCAGCACAGCCACTATGGCGCCCACGAGCAGATAGGGCTTGCGGCGCCCGAGACGGTTCCATGTGCGGTCGGACCATTTGCCTATGAGCGGCTGCACAATCATGCCCATGAGGGGCGGAAGAATCCAGAAGAAGGACAACTGGTGGGGATCGGCGCCGAGGGTGGCGAAAATCCTGCTGATGTTGGCGCTCTGGAGGGCGTAGGCAATCTGAACTCCGAAGAATCCGAAGCTCAGGTTGAACATCTCCCAGAAACTCAATTTGCGTTTGGCGTCCATAATCATGCGGTCTTGTGCGGGCTACTTTTTGTCAAGCGGCCTTGCGTAGTGGGTGGGGGCGGCCTTCTCGCGCCTTGCGGGCTCGGGAGGTGCTGCCCTCGACGGTATTTTTTTGGAATAGGAGTACACCAGGATGGCTATTCCCGCCAGGATGAAGGGGATGCTGAGCCACTGGCCCATGTCGAGGGTCATGGCGGTCTCGAACTCCACCTGGGGTTCCTTGATGAACTCTATGAGGAACCGGGCTCCGAAGCAGCCGATGAGGAACCAGCCGAAATAGAATCCGCGCCAGGTCGTGTCGAGCTTTTTCCAGTAGAACCAGATGAGGACGAGGCCGAGCGTCAGGTAGGCCAGGGCCTCGTAAATCTGCGTGGGATGCTTGGGCTCGGTTTCGCCGCGAAGCTCGAAGATGAAGCCCCAGGGCAGGGAGGTGACGTCGCCGTAGATTTCGGAATTGAACAGGTTGCCCAGGCGGATGAAGCATCCGGCGAAGGCCACGGTGATGCACAGCCTGTCCATTATCCACAGGAAATCGAAGCCGTTCTTCTTGCCGTAATGGTTTGAGAACCACCACATTCCCAACAGGAGGGCGATGGCTCCGCCGTGCGAGGCCAGACCGCCTTTCCAGGGCATGAATATCTCCCAGAAACCCTTCCACGAACCAAGGTAGTAGTCGGGCTGGTAGAAGAGGCAGTGCCCCAGGCGCGCGCCCACTATGGTGCAGATGAGCAGCGTGTAGAGCAGCGGGTCAAGCAGTTTCAGGGGCACTCCTTCGCGCTTGAAGAACCACTTGAAGATGTACCAGCCGAGGATGAACCCCGAGATGAACAGGATGGAATACCACCGCACGCCGAGCGATCCGATATGGAAGATAACGGGGTCGACATGCCAGCGGACGAAAAGCGGGAGGAACATATTACTTGCGGATTGCGGCTACGCCGGGAAGTGTCTTGCCTTCGATGGCTTCGAGCATCGCGCCGCCGCCGGTGGAGACATAGCTGACCTTGTCGGAGAATCCCATTTTGGTGACTGCCGCTACGGAATCGCCTCCGCCCACGAGCGTGTAGGCGCCCTCCGCGGTGGCTTCGGCGAGGTCTTTGGCTATCTCGAGGGTGCCATGCGCGAAGTTGGGCAGCTCGAACACGCCCACCGGGCCGTTCCAGAGAATGGTCTTGGAGCTGAGGATGACCTTCTTCCACGCTTCGAGCGAAGCGGGGGCGGCGTCCATGCCTTCCCATCCGTCGGGGATGTTGTAGATGTCGACGTACTGCGTGGCGGCGTCGTTGCTGAAGGAGTCGGCAGCCTTGGTGGCCGAGGAGAGGATGATGCGCACGCCCTTCTCTTTAGCCTCCTTGAGGATTTCGAGGGCGTCGGGGATGAGTTCGTCTTCGTGGATGGAGTTGCCTATCCGGCCGCCCTGGGCCTTGATGAAGGTGAAGCCCATTCCGCCGCCGATGATGAGGTTGTCCACCTTGTCGAGCAGGTTCTTGAGCACCGCGAGCTTACTGGATACCTTGCTGCCGCCGATGATGGCGGTGAAGGGCCTCCGTGCGTTCTTGAGGACGTTGTCGATTGCGGCGGTCTCCTGCTCCATGAGGTAGCCGAACATCTTGTCGTCGGGGAAGTAGTCGGCTATGAGGGCGGTGGAGGCGTGGGCGCGGTGGGCGGTGCCGAAGGCGTCGTTGATGTAGCAGTCGGCATAGGAGGCGAGCTTCTTGGTGAAGGCCTTCTGGCTTTCCTTCACGGCCTTCTTGGCGGCCGCCTTCTCGTCGTCGGTGGCGTCTTCGGCAAGGCCGCGGGGCTTCCCTTCCTCTTCGGCGTAGAAGCGGAGGTTCTCGAGAAGGAGGGCCTCGCCGGGCTTGAGGGCCGCGGCCTGCTCATCGGCCTTCTGGCAGTCTTCGGCGAACTGCACGGGAACGCCGAGGCATTCCGACACGTGCTTTACGATGTGGCCGAGGGAGAATTTCGCTTCGACCTTCTTGGGCCTGCCGAGGTGGGACATGATAATGAGGGAACCGCCTCCTGCAAGCACTTTCTTGAGGGTTGGCATGGCCCTTACTATGCGGGTGTCGTCGGTGATGTTGAAGTTTTCGTCGAGAGGAACGTTGAAATCGACTCGCACTATGGCTTTCTTTCCTTTAAAGTCGTAAGAATCAATGAATTGTTGCATACTCTATTGTGTTTTACATTATTCAAACTCCAAATTTAGTAAAATTCTCCATATCTTTGTATTCCATAAATATTTTTAATCATGGTTGAATTTCCCAAGAGCGAATGGAAAGACTACGCGCTTCTCGACAGCGGCGACGGTCTGAAACTGGAACGTTTCGGCAGATTTGCGATGATACGCCCCGAACCGAAAGCCCTCTGGACGCCCTCGCTGGACGCATCCGAGTGGGAAAGGATCGCGGCCGTACGCTTCAGGCCGGGGGCCGGTTTCGGGAAGGCCGGAAAGGAAGACAGCGGCACATGGGAACGGTTGGGCGAAATGCCCGACCAGTGGTTCGTGGAGTATCCCGGCGAAGGGTTCCGGCTGCGCATGAGGCTGGGGCTCACGGCTTTCAAGCACGTCGGCATCTTCCCCGAGCAGGCTCCCAACTGGGAATGGATTTTCGCAAAAACGGCCGGACTGCAGGCGCTTCAAGGCTGCCTCTCCCCAAATCAACTGCAGCCGGAAGCGCCTGCATTCCGGCACGAAGGTGATTCCGAAACAGGGATCAAGGTGCTGAATCTGTTTGCCTATACGGGGGGAGCTTCGCTGGCGGCGAGGGCCGCCGGGGCCGACGTGACCCATCTCGACTCGGTGCGGCAGGTCGTCACCTGGGCGCGGGAGAACATGGAGGCCACGGGTCTGCAGGACATCCGCTGGGTGGTGGAAGACGCCATGAAGTTCGCCAGGCGCGAGGCCAAGCGCGGCCATGTGTACGACGGCATCATCCTCGATCCGCCCGCATACGGCCACGGCCCCGACGGCGAAAGATGGAAGCTCGACGAGCTCCTCTTCGAGATGCTCCGCACCGTGCGCACCATCCTCAACCCCGACCACGGCTGGATGGTGCTCAACCTCTACAGCAACGGTTACAGCGCCGCCCTCGGCGAAACCATCGTAAAGGAAGCCTTCGGCCTCCGCAGCCCCGGCGCCGGCATACAAAGCGGAGAGCTCGCCCTGAATGACAGATTCGGCAAAGCTCTCCCGCTTAGCATTTATGTGAGGCTGGAGTTATAAGCCTCTATTTCAATTATTTAACTTTCGCAAGTCCTTTTTGCCGTTCTGCCGGTTCCTGCGGCAGTTTTTCAGGTGTAAAGGCCCGCGCACATTTTATTATCTAGTTCGAAGCGGATTTGATGAGTTCCTCGAGCCCGTGCATCGCAGCGGCGCCGAGTTCTTCGTCGCCGCCCGTCCTGAAGGCGTCGGCGAGGAAGGCCAGGTAATTGGCGCAGTCTTCGAACTCGCTCTTGCCGTAGGAGTAGAACTCCAGGAAGAACTTGGCCGACTCGAGCAGCTGCAGGCTCAGTGCGGTGCCGAGCTCGCGGGCCTTTTCCTTCTCGCCGAGCTGGTAGTAGAGGTCTACCATCCGCACCACCATGTAGTCGTTGGACTGCAGGCCCAGCGGGATGGTGCAGAGCGGGAAGCGGCGGGTGACCTCCTGACACTTGTCGAGCATCTCGACGGCGCGGGCGTCCTCCCCGGCCTTGTGGAAGGCGATGGCCGAAGTGGTGAACATGCCGCGGAGCGACATCACTCCCATGAAGGTGTAATAGTTCTGGTAATCAACATAATAGCCGTCCTTCATGATGGCATCCCACCTGTAGGTTCCGGTCATGAGCCGGTACAGCACGTCAGTCTCCACGAAACCCGGGTCGGCCGAGGTGGGCTTGTTCTTTATGGGCACGAACTTGAACGAGAAACCCTGGAATTCCAGATAGTCCTTGATGCCCATTTTGAGGTCGCCGCCGTAGCTGAGGAGATTGATGGGACGGTCCCACTCGTAGTTGCTCAGGAGGTCGAGCATGAACAGCTCCGGCTTGTCGATGTAGTCTTTGTTCTGGGGGATTTCGAGGATTATGGAATCGGGAATCAGGTCGGCGTATTTCGCATCCACGATGCCGTACTTGAGGGCATTCTCCTTGTTGACGGGCACGGAAATCCTGCGCGAGGGGATGTAGTCCACCCTGCGGCCGCTGCCCAGCTCGACCTTGATCTGCGGATGCTTGAAGATGGTCATGACGTCCTTGATGGGCATCACTTCGTTGCGGGAGTCGAAGATGTACACATATTCGTTGGTGCCGTAAAGGTACTGTTCCTGGCCCACCGTGAGCGGAAGCGGCTTGCTGTCGTTGCAGGCCCATTTCATCTGGTCGATGTGCCAGTCGGTGCCGAGCAGGGAGGTGTTCACCACGCGGACGTCGGGGCGGACGCTCTCCACTTCCTGGTCGTACCAGAGCGGGAAGGTGTCGTTGTCGCCGTGGGTCACCAGTATGCCCTGGGGGCCGGTGGAATTGAGGTAGTTGTAGCCCAGTTCGGCCGCGGTCTTGCGGTTCGAGCGGTCGTGGTCGTCCCAGTTCTGGGCGGCCATCAGCGCGGGAACGAACAGGCAGACCACGGTGAGCACGGAGGCCGTAACGGCCTCTCCCCTGCCCTTCAGCAGATCCTGCAGCAGCTCGTAAAGGGCCGCCACAGCCAGGCCGCACCACACGCTGAAGAAGTAGAACGAGCCCGCGTAGGCGTAGTCGCGCTCGCGCACCTGATAGGGAGGCTGGTTGAGGTAGAGGACTATGGCTATGCCCGTCATGAAGAACATCAGGAACGTGAGCCACGAGCCTCTCTTGTCTTTCCCGAACTGGTAGCAGAGGCCCAGCAGGCCGAGCAGCAGGGGCAGGAAGAAATAGTGGTTCTTGCCTCCGTTCTCGCGGAGCACCGCGGGGGCGTCGGACTGGTCGCCCAGGCGCCATTCGTCGATGAAGCGCACGCCGCTTTCCCAGTTGCCGTAGAAGATGTTGCCCGGATTCGGGCTGTGGACGTCGTTCTGGCGGCCCACGAAATTCCACATGAAGTAGCGCCAGTACATCCAGTTCAGCTGGTAGTCGAAGAAATACGCCAGGTTGGCGCCCATCGAGGGCTTGGGTGCCCTGGCGCCGCTTATCCTGCGGCCCTTGCCCCCGGTGTAGCTTTCATAGAAGGCCTTGAAGCGCTCGTAGTCGCCGCCGCCGTCGCTCCACATGCGCGGGAACAGCATCTTGCCCTGGGAGTCGTATCTGGCCACCACGGGGCCGTCGACGTGCTTGTATTTTCCGTTGACGGGGGCCCAGTACTTGGTCTGCTTGAGATCCCACTGGGCGCCGTAGTACTGGCCGTAGATGAGCGGGGTGCTGCCGTACTGCTCGCGCGAGAGGTAGCGCACCAGCGTGAAGGCGTTGTCGGGCTGGTACTCGTTGGTGGGCGTCTTGGCGCAGGAACGGATGATGTCTATGCTGAATATCGAGAAGCCTATGATTATGGAGGTGAGGCACAGGAGGGCGGTGTTCCAGAACACCTTCTCCTTTTTGAGGGTGGCAATCACGCCCCAGAAGCACAGGGCGAGCACGGCCACCAGGAAGAACGCCGCCCCGCTGTTGTACGGCAGGCCCAGGGTGTTCACGAAGAAGAGGTCGACATAGGCCGCCATCTTGGGCAGCAGCGGGATGATTACGAAGAGGATGAGCGCCAGGATGGCCACGCCCACGAGGAATATCTTGACGAGCTCCCAGAAGGTGAAGCGGCCTTCCTCGCGGCGGCGGTAGTAGAACATGAACACCAGCGCCGGGATGGCCAGGAGGTTGAGCAGGTGCACTCCTATGCTCAGGCCCATGAGGAAGGCGATGAGCACTATCCAGCGGTCGGCGTGGGGGGTATCGGCGGTGTCGTACCATCTGGTCATGGCCCAGAAGACCATGGCGGTGAAAAGGCTGGACATGGCGTACACCTCGCCCTCCACGGCGCTGAACCAGAAGGTGTCGGAGAAGCAGTACACCAGGGCTCCGACAAGGCCGGAACCGACTATGGCGAGAGCCTGCCCGACGGAATAGCCCTCATCTTTCCGGGGCAGAATCAGCCGCTTCGCGAACCATACTATGGTAAGGTAGAGGAACAGGATGGTGAGAGCGCTGAGGATCGCGTTCATTGCATTCACCGCCACCGCGGCGCCCTCCCCCTTGCCGAACATGGAGAAGATGCGGGCGAAGAGCTGGAAGGTGGGGTTTCCGGGGGGATGGCCCACTTCGAGCTTGTACGAAGACGCGATGAATTCGCCGCAGTCCCAGAACGAGGCGGATGGTTCTATGGTCGAGAGATAGGTGAACGCGGACACCGCGAAGGCGACGAGCCCGCCTACCAGATTGAAGAGTCTGAATTTCTTATTGTCCATAATTTGCAAAGTTAACAAAAGAAAACCGTATCTTTGAAAAAATTTTGTTCCTGATGCCAGATAACGATTGGAAGAAACGCCTCGGCGTGGTGTATTCCACCAACCCCGACTTCAAATACGATACCATCGCCTCCGAAGAGGAGGAGGAAACCCCCGAGCCGTCGAAGCAGCGCCTCACCGTGACCATCGACCGCCGGAACCGGGGCGGCAAGCAGGTCACGCACGTGAAGGGCTTCCGCGGCACCCGGGAAGATCTCGCCGCGCTCGGCAAGACGCTCAAGGTCAGGTGCGGCGTGGGCGGCAGCGCCGGGGACGGGGAAATCATCATCCAGGGCGACCAGCGCGACAAGGTGACCGCCCTGCTGCAGGAAATGGGGTACAACGCAAAAAGAGGGAACTGATGTTCTTCGGCCGGCTGCATCTTCCCGTCTCTCCCCCCGGAGTCCCCGCCGGACTCTGGGCGGACGTCACCGTGAACCGCGTCCTGGTGATTGCGGCGGCAGTGCTGGCCATCCTCTCCCTAAGGGACTACCTGCAGCTGCAGCCTCTTCTGGCCGGATCCCTGCTGAGGGCGAGGGGCAACATCGAAATCGAGCACAGCGTGAGCCAGGCGCGCAACCGCAACCGCTGCGCCTTCGCGGGAGGCTTCATACTCTGCATCCTGGCCGACCGCTACCGGCTCTATCCGGCGGAGTTCATCGCGGAACTGCCTGCCCACTACAGGGTGGCGGCCATCCTGGGGGTGCTCGCGGCCTTCATCCTGCTGCGGAAATTCCTGTATGTCATGATAAACACCGTCTCGCGGCCGAAACTCGATTCCGAGAGCCGGCTTGCGGTGCACCGCGCGCTCTACAACTACTGCCTCGCAGTGCTGCCGCTGATGCTGGTGTCGGTGATGGTTTTGTGGCTTTTCAGGGCGCAGGACGGCGCCGTGCGCATTGTTCTGTGGGTGGAACTTATTGTCTTTTGGTTCATTACACTTCTTCGCGAAGGTCAGATTTTACTGTCAAAACACACAGGTTTCCAAACATTTTTGTATCTTTGCGGCCTTGAATTGCTACCGGTCGCGGCACTTGTCATTTCGGCGGTGTTCCTGTAGCAGAGAACGAGCAGAAGAAGAACATGAGAATACTGATTTCACAGAAGGCGCCCTCGAAGATGAGCGCGTACGAATCCATACAGACAAAACATGGCGCAGAGCTGGTCTTCCGGCCGTTTTTCCGAATCGAACCTCTCACTTCCCGCGAGTTCAGGGAGCAAAGGATAAACCTTCCCGACTACACCGCGATAGTCTTTTCCTCCCGTCATGCGATCGACGCCTATTTCACCCTCTGTGAAGATCTCCGCTTCAAGGTTCCCGAAACCATGAAGTATTTCTGCACCACCGAGCTGGTGGCCAATTATCTCCAGAAGCACATCGTCTACCGCAAGCGCAAGATTTTCTTCGGCGACGGCACTCCGTCGTCGGTGGTGGCGCTCATCGGGCCCAAGCACAAGGGCGAGAAGTTCCTCATCACCAAGAACGAAGGCTCCAATTCCACGCCCATCTCGTCGCTTTTCGACCAGGCCGGGCTCGACTACTCGGTAGCCGTCATGGTGAAGAGCGTGACCGAAGACCTGCACGACCTCGACCTGGGAGGCTTCGGCCTCATGGTGCTCTGCAACCCCGCCGACGTAAAATCGCTGTTCGAGAACTTCCCCGATTTCACGCAGGGCGGCATCAAGTTCATCTCCTACGGCCGCGGGGTGGTCGCGTCGATGGAAGAAGCCGGGCTCAGCATAGCCGTAAAGGCTCCCACGCCCGAAACTCCCTCCGTGGCCAGCGCCGTGGAACACTATCTCCAAAGTTTAGGATAATGCCCCCCCAAGCCGCCGGAACCCTTCCCAAGGAAGAACGTCTGAACGGCAGGAAGGACATCGCGTCCCTTCTTGCAGGCGGGAAGTGGGGTTCGGCCGGGTGCCTGCGCTACTGCAGCCTGCCCAACGGCCTGGAATACAGCCGCATCGTGGTTTCGGTGCCCAAGCGCCTGTTCAAGCGGGCCGTGAAGCGCAACCTTCTCAAGCGCCGCATCAGGGAGGCCTACCGCACGGGAAAGCATCTCAACACTTCCCTCCAGCACGACATCCTCTTTCAGTATGTCTCCCCCGAAATATCCGATTTCCGGGAAATCAAGCTGAGCGTCGACACCATCCTGAAAAGGCTCGCGAAATGAAGGTGACTTTCAGGCAGATACTCACCGCTCCCCTGCTGCTTCTGATACGCTTCTACCAGAGGTTCATTTCGCCGTATCTGCCCAATTCGTGCCGCTACACCCCCACCTGCTCTCAGTATGCGGTGGAGGCGCTCAAAAAATACGGCCTCTTCAAGGGCGGATGGCTGGCCTTCAAGCGAATCCTGCGCTGCAACCCGTGGGGCGGCAGCGGGTACGACCCCGTTCCGTGACATGCCAAAGAAGGAAAAGATTCAGGAAATGTTCGACAGCATCGCACACGAGTACGATGCCTTCAACCACATCACCTCGCTTGGAATCGACAAATTGTGGCGCAAAAGGGCCCTGCGCCTCGTCCGCGGGCCGAAAGTGCTCGACGTGGCCTGCGGCACCGGTGATTTCAGCATCGCCATCGCCAGGCACCTGGGAAGGCGTTACGGCGGGAGCGGCCTTTCCGGCACCGGGGCCGACTGGTCGGTGACGGGGGCCGACATTTCGGAGGGGATGCTTTCAAGGATGCGCGAAAAAGTGGCCGCGGCGGGCCTCGAGGGCAGGGTTTCGGCCGAAACGGGCGACTGCTGCGACCTGCAGTACTCCTCCGGCCGCTTCGACAGCGTCACCGTGGCTTTCGGGGTGCGCAATTTCGAGGACCGCGCCATGGCCCTGAAGGAAATCCTCAGGGTGCTCAAGCCCGGGGGGCGCTTCGTGATGCTGGAACTCGGCATGCCGGAGGGCGCTCTTGCCGGAAGCCTCTTCAAATTCTATTTCACGCGCGTCATGCCGCGCGTGGGGGGAAGGATGTCGCACAACGCCGAGGCCTACAGGTATCTGCCCGCGTCGGTGCTCAACTTCCCCGGGAAAACCGAATGGACGGCCTTCATGGAGAAGGCGGGCTTCCGGGGCGTAACACACCGGCCCCTCACCGGGGGGATCTGCCGCCTGTATGTCGGGGAAAAATAGCGTCTAGTCGAGCTTGAGCACCGCCATGAAGGCGCTCTGGGGCACCTGAACCTTGCCTATCTGGCGCATGCGCTTCTTGCCTTCCTTCTGTTTTTCAAGCAGTTTGCGCTTGCGCGTCACGTCGCCGCCGTAGCACTTGGCGGTGACGTCCTTGCGGACCTGCTTCACCGTTTCGCGGGCTATTATCTTGGCCCCTATGGCCGCCTGGATGGGGATGTCGAACTGCTGCCTCGGGATGAGGTCCTTGAGCTTCTCGCACATCTTCCTGCCGAACGCATAGGCGTTATCTTCGTGGATGAGCGTCGACAGCGCGTCCGCGGGTTCGCCGTTGAGCAGGATGTCGAGCTTGACGAGCCTGGCGCGGCGGTAGTCGATGAGATGATAGTCGAAGGAGGCGTAGCCCTTGCTGATGCTCTTGAGCTTGTCGTAGAAATCGAAGACTATTTCGCTCAGGGGCATGTCGTAGTTGAGCTCCACGCGGTCGGCGGTAATGTAGTTCTGCGAGACGAGGGTGCCGCGCTTGTCGAGGCAGAGCTTCATCACGGGCCCGAAGAAATCGGCCTTGGAGATTATCTGCGCGCGGATGTAGGGCTCTTCGATGTGGTCGATGAGGGTGGGTGCCGGAAGGCCGGAGGGATTGTGCACGTCCACCACCTCGCCTTGGGTGGTGTAGACCTTGTAGGACACGTTGGGCACGGTGGTGATGACGTCCATGTCGAACTCGCGGAAGAGCCTTTCCTGCACGATTTCGAGGTGCAGCAGCCCCAGGAAGCCGCAGCGGAAGCCGCTTCCGAGGGCCAGGGAGCTTTCGGGCTCGTAGACGAAGGATGCGTCGTTGAGCTGGAACTTCTCCAGCACGGTGCGCAGCTCCTCGAACTTGTCGGCCTGCACGGGATACATGCCCGCGAAGACCATAGGCTTGACTTCCTCGAAGCCCGCAATCGCTTCGGTCACGGGGTTGTCGGCCGAAGTTATGGTGTCTCCCACCTTCACCTCGGCGGCGCTCTTGATGCCGCAGATGGCATAGCCCACAGAGCCGCATTCCACCTCCTGTCCGGGGATGAGCTTCATCCGCAGAGTGCCCACCTCCTCGACGTCGTAATCCTGCCCGGTGGACATGAAGCGCACCTTCTGGCCTCGCCGTATGCTGCCGTTCTTTATTTTGAAATACGCGATCACCCCGCGGAATGGATTGAACACGCTGTCGAAGATGAGGGCCTGGAGGGGCGCCTGCGGGTCGCCCTGCGGGGCCGGTATCTTTTCGATTATGGCGTCGAGGATGGGCTCCACGCCTTCGCCCGTGCGGGCGGAAATCCGGAAAATCTCTTCGTGGCTGCAGCCCAGCAGGTCGACTATTTCGTCGGCCACCACCTCGGGCCGGGCGGAATCCATGTCTATCTTGTTGAGTATGGGAATGATTTCGAGGTTGTGGTCGATGGCATGGTAGAGGTTGGCGATGGTCTGCGCCTGCACGCCCTGCGAAGCGTCCACCACCAGCAGCGCGCCCTCGCAGGAAGCGATGCTGCGCGACACCTCGTAGCTGAAGTCCACATGGCCCGGAGTGTCGATGAGGTTGAGCGTGAAGCCCTTGTATTTCATCTGGATGGCGTGGCTCTTTATGGTGATGCCCTTCTCGCGCTCGAGACTCATGTCGTCCAGCACCTGGTTCTCCATTTCCCTGCGGTCGAGCGTCCCCGTGAGTTCCAGAAGACGGTCGGCCAGGGTGCTTTTGCCGTGGTCGATGTGAGCGATTATGCAGAAATTGCGTATGTCCTTCATTTCCATTGCTGCAAAGATAAGATATTTTTTGGCACCGCTTTTGAATTATCGCCCGATTGTACTATAAACCGGAACTTTTCCCGGGAAAAAACTTTGCACCATGAAACGGTCGTTTTTTCTTATCATCCCGACGGCGGTCCTCTGCATCCTGCTGCCGTCCTGCCAGCCCGACAGCCTGGTCAGCGTTGTCAACGTTGAGCTTCCCGGAGAAACTGTCCTCACTACGGACAGCTCCGACGCCAAGGATTCAAGCGTGGTGCCCGTGACGGGCAGCGCGGACGTAGACCCCTATAACGAAGAGGATTACGTGGACACCTACACTCCCGAAGGCACGGTCAGCATCGTGTTCTCCGAGGGAGGCGCACAGGTGAGCGGCGACACTTCCCTGGTGGGCATCACCACCGACGGCGCCGGAGTCACCGTGAACAATCCCGACGGCAAGTCCCTGAAATATGTGCTCAGCGGATCATCTTCGAACGGTTATTTCAAGCTTTACAGCACCAGGAAGCAGGCGATTGAGCTGAGCGGCCTCACGCTCACCAATCCTTCCGGCGCGGCCATCAACAACCAGAGCAAGAAGCGCACTTTCATCATCCTTTCCGGCGACAGCTCGCTTGCCGACGGAACGTCCTACAACACCCCGTCGGGCGAGGACGAGAAGGCGGCGTTCTTCAGCGAGGGGCAGCTCTGCTTCAGCGGCAGCGGCTCCCTCACCGTCACCGCGAAGGGCAAGGCCGGCATCACTTCGGATGATTACCTGCACTTCCTCGAAGGCACCGTAAGCGTATCGTCTTCGGGCGGTCACGGCATACGCGGCAAGGATGCCGTCATAGTTTCCGACGGCACCGTCTCCAGCAGCGTCTCGGCCGACATGAAGAAGGCGGTCAGCACCGACGGCTTCTACCTGCAGGACGGCGGCACCGTAACGCTCTCCGCTACCGGCAGCGCCGCCTACGATTCCGACGATTCCGACATCAGCGCGGCCGGCTGCATCAAGGCGGACGGCAATTTCATAATGAACGGAGGCAGCCTCACATGCACCTCCACCGGAAAGGGAGCCAAGTGCATCTCGGTGGACGGCAGGGGCTATTTCTGCGGAGGCAGCATCGACGCCAGGGCCTCCGGGGCGAGTTTCTATTATCAGAACGACCACTCCTACCCGAAGGCGCTCAAGTTCGACGGCGCCGTGATTGTCGGCGGAGGCGTCACTTATGCGAGTTCCGCCGCCCATGAAGCGTTCACCACCGACAGCACCTGGACCCAGAGCGGGGGCGTGGTCATCGCCGAAGCCAAGGACGACGCAGTCAATTCCGCGGGGCAGCTTACCGTGAGGGGCGGCTATCTGCGCGGAACTTCCACCGGCAACGACGGCATCGACGCCAACGCCGCCATCCTCATCGAAGGGGGTGTGGTGATAGGCGAGGGCACTACCGCCCCGGAATGCGGAATCGACTCAGTGGAAGGCACTTACGTAACAGTGAACGGCGGCTATGTAATCTCCCGCGGCGGCAGCATCGGGCCCTTCAACACCACAGGCGGCAAGGCTTTCGTAAGCTCGAGCATCCAGGGCGGCGCCACCGTCGGCCTGTCCGATTCGGACGGCCGCATCCTTTCCTACCAGACGCCCTCTTCAGGCGGCACGAGCGTCCTGTTCAGCGCCCCGTCGCTCACGCAGGGCGGCACTTACTACCTCGTTACCGACCCCACTTCCATCTCGCTCGCCAACAGTAACTTCCCGCGCTTCGGACTCACCTTCGCGGGCGGCAGTTCCGGGCAGATACTCACCGCCTCGTCAAGCGTCCAGGAAACGGGAGGCGGCATGGGCGGCTTCGGAGGCGGAGGCTTCGGAGGAGGTGGCGGCTTCGGAGGAGGAGGCGGCCCGTTCGGCGG